>OHIN01000526.1_pt1 | contig 26898 bp, 19 predicted proteins | sample 1568261 | NCBI WGS metagenome assembly OHIN01 (sample SAMEA3879578, study PRJEB24766) | human gut metagenome | biome: human-associated habitat; feature: feces | place: USA | collected 1985/1987
TTTCCTGCCAACTAAAAGCTGTCCAACAGGACAATCAGGAAGAGCTACGCCAGAAGCAAAGTGAATACGACCAGAAAGCACAGGAAGTGGAAATACTAAAGCAGCAATATATTCAACAACGGCAATATTTATTACGGGAATCAACTATCTATAAGAAAATACAAAAGTTGGTATCGACACCTAATCCCGATCATAAAGAACTACTGACAGACAAAGACTGGAAGGCTACTTATAAATGTATAGACACGATGTATCCCAGTCTGTCTGAACGTCTGGTTCTGGCCGGTATTACCCCGACCGAAAAGAAATATTGCTACCTGTCGTTTTTCCAATTAGACTCCAAGCAAGAGGCTTTCCTGTTAAACGTCAACATTGATACGCCGTATAAAAACCGCACCCGCATCCGCCAGAAGCTGAAAATAACCGGTTCGGAAGAGAAATTGTACGAACATTTAGCCTTATGGGGATAACTCGTTGATAACTAACCGATCTCAACGAAGAAAGAAGAATATGTTGTCCTGCATCTTTCGTTTAACTCCTTGATAATCAAACAGACCTTGTCCTGTATAAAAGTACAGAAAACTTTGGCTGTATGCGGATAGAATTGTTCTTTTGCCCATGAGTTAGACAAAGATAAGTCGAAATAGTTTATTAACTCTCTACACCATAAACAGGTAATAGAGATCCGATATTTATTATTACTAAGAGAGAATGGAGTGAATGTTTTCTATTTAAATAATTGTGCGTATGAAAAAAGTATTATTTCTTTTGTTGTTGATTTCTTCTTCTGTCTTTGCACAGAAAGTGGAACATGGTATTTTAGCCGGAGCTTCTTTAGGTTTTCCGCTGCAAGACAAAAATGAAACACCAACTCCACCGGCAAGCGATTTCTTTTTGTATAATAACGACCTCTTCGGTGGCGGTATGATCGGATATCGATTCCGTTTTTTACCCGAACAAAAATCATTCTTCGATTTGGATCTTACTGCCGGATTCCAAGGTTTGGGAGCTTTCAAATACGGTCCTTATACAAATGGCGGAGATCCCAATAACGGATATGGCCATTTAGATGGAGAGGATGTCGATGATTTCCTGTTACCAATAGCCGTGACAGCTACTTGGAATTACCGGATTACAGACAAGTTCCATGCAGGTTTGGGGGTTGCTCCCAAACTTTATGTACAACCACATGCCGCCTTCGATTTGTCGATTGTCGCTAAAATGGGTTACCGGGTTTGTAAGCATTTCGAATTAGGACTATCTTACCAGTATGGTTGTCTGAATGTGATGAAACATTTCAATGATGGTAAATCACAAGGCCGTAAAGGACATTTATCAGACTTGATGTTATCCGTTTACATCCCTTTCTCTGTTAAATAACTCATGCATGGATGACATCGTGAAGAATTGACAATGGCCGATTGACAATTCACAATTATAAAAAGGCACGGATTGCACGGGAAACACGGTTTTAAATAATTATTATCCGTGTTAATCCGCGAAATCCGTGCCTAATTTCTTATTATCAATAATTGTCAATATCGTTCGTCAATTCTTCAGTCTGTACAAATTCGAAGTATAAACCTTGACTTCTCCCATTCTTTTGGATCAAGCCAGAAAGAACGATGACGCACTACTGTTATTTAGTGTTACCACGCTTCCAACCCTCGCCAAAAGCCGTTACATTTGTCGGTATGAAAATACAGATGCACTTGATCACCCTGTTCGTGACCCTCTCTATCTTAGGGATCTTTTTCTTCCAAGGCTATTGGCTCTGGAACCAATATACCATGGAAAGCCGGCAGATGCACGAACGCATCGACCTGCTGTTCAAGCAATCCATCGCCGAAGTGCTGGCTATTCAGGTAGAAGACATGGGACGCGACACTTCGGCTACTGCCCGCCACGGGAAACTTGAAATCGGCATCAGCGCCGACAGCCTGAGCCGCGCCCAAAGTCAGCCGGGCCGACGAGTAGTTCGTTATTACCGCAATACGATATTCAATCCGGAAGAAGGGAGCAACGATGCCCCACTGGTCTTTACCAAAGAATACTACAAGGAAAGTTACGACGCCTTGCGCCTCGCCGGGACAGCCGGTATCTTCGAGATGGTCAATACCCTGAAACCAATACAGATCAACCAGATTGACAGTGTGTGGGGCATTCATCTCCGGCAGGAAGGCATTCAGGCAGTACATTTTGTGGACGCCCTGTTTGGTCGGGATACAGTTATCGACTCGTCCCGTCCGCCTGGTCTTGAGCCCAAACACCTCATCCCGACACAACGTATCAGTACTTCCATGACTGAACAATTCGGATTGCAAGGTTATATTGTCAATGCGAACTGGATCATATATAAACAGATGATCTTCTCGTTTGCCGCCTCGCTCCTCTTTGTCCTGATCACGTCGGCTTGTTATGCCTATCTGATCCGTACGATCTTACGACAAAAGACAGTGGCGCAAATCAAGAACGACTTTGTCAACAACATGACCCACGAGCTGAAAACTCCCATCACCGTGACTTATTCAGCCATTGATGCCCTGCAGACATTCAACCTGGTAGAACAAAAGGAGAAACGCGAGGCCTATTTCAATCTGTGCAAGCAACAGCTCAAGCACTTAACGGAGCTGGTGGAAAAGATCCTGAGCATGGCGGTTGACGAGCGGAAGAACTTCCGCCTGCAACGCGAAGTATTCCGCCTCGCTCCTCTCATCGAGCAACTGATACGTCCTTTGGAGCTGCGTGCTTCCAAGCCCGTCCATATCCGGCTGACGGATGAAACAGAAGCGACTGAAATAGATGCTGATCCGCTACATCTTAAACAGATGTTAGAGAACTTACTGGATAATGCCGTCAAATATTCGGGAGAAGAAGTCCACATCGACATCCGAATCCGACAGACGGCGAACGCGACTGAAATACGCGTTGCCGACGACGGCATCGGTATTGCACCCAATCAGCAGGAACGCATCTTTGAACGCTTTTACCGCGTCGGGAACGGCGACAGACACGACGTGAAAGGCTTCGGCCTCGGTCTGAGTTACGCCAAAGACATGGCCGAACGGCACGGCGGCAGCATCCATGTAGAAAGCCGCGAACACCACGGCAGTACATTCACCCTGATAATTCCTTTTAGACATGATACACGTATTACTGGCAGAAGATGAAATAGCCTTGGCCAAGATTATTAAAGACAGCCTCGAAAGCCGGGGCAAGTTTCAGATCAGTATCGCCGCCAACGGCGAAGAAGCCTTGAATCTGTTCCGGCAAGTCCGACCCGATGTGCTTGTTCTTGATGTGATGATGCCACGCCTCGATGGCTTCAATCTCGCCAAGATGATCCGGCAGATCGACCGGCAAATTCCGATCCTGTTCCTGACAGCCCGCTCTTCCCTCGACGACTTAGTGACCGGATTCAAGTTAGGCGGTAACGATTACCTGAAGAAACCCTTCGAGATGGAAGAACTGATGGTACGTATCCAGGCATTGGCGCACCGTCCTATCTCTGTACCCGACCGGGAGGAAGTGAAGGAATACGAAATCGGGCGATATCGTTTCCACGTAACCCATCAGACCTTGGAGATTGACGGACAAACCGAAAATCTCTCGTTCCGCGAATGTGAAATCCTACGGATGCTCTGCCAGCAGAAGAACGAAGTTCTGCAACGCCGTCCTGTCCTGCTGGAACTGTGGGGCGACGACAACTTCTTCAATGCCCGCAGCATGGACGTTTTCATCACCAAGCTCCGCAAGAAACTAAAAGCCGATCCCTCGGTACAGATTGTCAATATCCGGGGAATCGGCTATAAGCTAATTGTATAATCATGGATAGGCTATAATGTCACGACAAAGGTCGTCAACGAACGGGCCGGTGCCTGATAGGAAAGCACACCATCACTAATCTTCACGGCAGGCAGGGCTTGGCAATCTTCCTCCTGACTGGTACGCCAAGCTCGGACTTCCGGCTTGGCAGAACGAAACTTCTCCAAAGAAATCGTCGCCATCTGTTCCTGTTCTGAGGTATTCAGCCAGGCAAAGACCAGTTCCTTTCCTGACGGAGAAACAGCTGCCAAGACCTGATCATGTCCAGACTCGATAAACGTATATCCTTGCTTGAAGAAACGGGTAATCTGCATCCGGACGTAGAAGTTCTTGATCGGCCGATATACCTGCGTCTGGAAATTACCACGCAAGACACACCATTCATTATTATGCTCTTCCATGATCTGCCAGTCCAGCCAGGCTTGTGGACGCATGATCCGCATATCATCAAAGAGTTTCTGCACGAGCAGCAAGTTACTTTCCAATCCCGAGCCACCCGAAGGTCCTGTCTCCGACTGCCAGAACGGCTTTCCGGCACGGGCAACCAGTTCACGCACCTGCAAGCGTTCTTCATTCGTACCACTATAGGTATGCGTATTCAGTTGTCCTAACTTCTCCCATATATCACCGGCTTCTTCATACGCCTGCTGCACCTTGAGGAAATGATTCAGGTTCGTTTCATCAGAAGCCGAGATCACCGTCTTCAATCCCGATTCCTTCAACATCGGATACAACTTCCGGATAATCCGTATCTGCGTTTGCGGTTCAAAATGGCAACCTTCCTGCGATCCCTCAGCATACCAGTAATTCGAATACGACTCATTGAATGGTTCCAATGTCTTGAAATCTATCTGATAAGTATCCTTGTAATGCTTGCAAACATCAATCAGATATTGGCAAAACATCTCTTCATATTCCGGCTTCAGATTATCTTTCAGAGGATCAGCATGTCCTGCCGCACAACCACTCACCGTCATCCAATAGGGAGCCGAATTGGAAAAAGCCTCAAACACGGCATCCGGTCTCTTTTCCTTAATCTTAAGCAGGATCTTCCGTTGTGCCGCATCCGCATTCCAGTCATATGGAGCCTCCGGTGATGCCTTAAAGCCTTCCATCTCGGCCCGTTTACCCTTTCCTTTCACCATATGTCCGTCGGCATGTGACGGATCATCTCCGCCTCCGATATTATACCGGAAGATATTCATGTTCAACTGATCCGGCGAAGTCAGCATATCCACAATCGAATCGACCTTTGCCTCATCCCATTTCCCCACCTGAGCAGCCCACCAGCATAACGAACTGCCCCAACCTTCGAGGGATTGATATGTCATTTCCGGCTGTAGTACTACTGTATCCTTCGTTTGCACCGCATTCCCTGCCATACCATGTGAGCTGAACCAAGCCAGCCCCACCATAGCCATCACTAATTTTTTCATCTTACCATTATTAGATTTGTTTTTGGTGGGTAAAGATAGGAGAATATACAGTAGATATCAACAATTACTCTATTAATTCTTTTTATAACAAGGCCTCTACCTCTCATGAAAAATACATATAGAGATAGAGATATTTTTACAGCATTTTATCATTCAATAATTGCTGCTTCTCACTATTCCAGTATTTACAATCTAATTCAATAAAGGTTGATGTATAAGGTAATACTAGATTTGTCTTAATACTTTATAGAAAGAGCTAATACTATCTATCCGATTCAATAGAGATTCATGATTAATATATTGAACTTTATTCTTTGGAATATACTGATCTTGAATAAGTCGATAATCATCAATACCCGGACAAATCGATTCATCCAAAAATGTTAGTTCTTTGTCTTGATAAAAATGTCCATAGATATGTGTCGAACTATTCAATTGGTCTGTGACAAAAGATAAAACATTCTCATAACTCCCTTCAGCATATATCATCTCAATACCTGCTTTTGTTTGAATAGGAAAAGCTTTATCTGTTATAACTATCCAATTACGATGTCCTAGCAATGGAATATTTTCGGCTATCTCTTCTTTCCAATTCTCATCGTTCTGTTCCGTTTGTGATACTGTTTCACATGCTACTAAAACAAGAGACAAAATTATGGTAATACAACATTTTATATAATTCATCATTTTGAAATACTAAATGTTTTTGATTCGTTTTCTGTTAATTTTATTTCTTTTTTTATTGGGATATTTATCTTACCGACAGTGATCTTTTTCAAATTAAGTTTTCCTTTTTTTACCTCAATTTTGAAAGAGTCATTGTTAACAGTACAAGTACCCCACGCATATCCATTACTCCAAAAATAAGTACCTGGATTAGATGTTATATGAAGTGTTTTATCTACCGCAGAATAATTAAAATCGCTTAGTGCAATTATAGCAGCCCAACTAGCCATTGATCTGGCATAATGATGTCCACATTCAGCTTCACTAAAAGGATTTCGTTTAGCTCCGTCATGTCTATCTCGGATGGATTGGATACAAGTTAGCGCTTCTGTATTCATTCCTTCATATAACATACTGACTGCTGCACAATATTCAAATCCTGTCATTACTTCTGCAAAATAGGGAAAAGGAACTTCTAATCGTCCTTTAGGCCAAGAAGCCATTAATAATCCGGATTCATTTCCTAGCACATAAGATCTCATATTATTGAAATGACGACTAAAATCTTTCACGTAGTTGTATTTCATAATACTTTTCAACGTTGTTTGTATGTGATCTTTATCAGCCAAATAACCCAATCCACATATATGTGCCATATATTGACCTACAAGCTGATCTACCAAACAACCTTTTCCTAGTTGAAATTCAGGTATTTTAGTATTAGGATTATCCATATCTAAAAATTCAAACGAACTTGGATCTGTTATCTTATGTTCATAGTATTCTCCATTAAACAAGTTTTTATCAATCCATTGAGATCCTTGATTATACAAGGATGTACATTTCTTTTCAAAATCTTTATCTTGCATGGCTACAGCCATTTTACTAGCAGCTTTCAACGCTCCTAAATACCAAAATCCCATTTGTGGATTAGGACCAAAGTAATTAACATCCATTGTATTATGCTGAGATCCCTCCATAACACCGTCTTGATTGGCATCCCATCCTTTTTCAATCCATGCATAACTCAAGACTTTTTTTATCTGTTCCCAATTTTGAGCAAGGAAATCATAATCACCAGATAATTGCCAATCACGATAGATTTTCATGATACAACCCATTTGTCCATCCGCTGCAGCTGCATTTCCTTTAGCAGCTTCAGACAAAGGTAGATCTGCCCTAAAATTCATTAATCCATTTTCTTTTGTTGCGTAGTTAAATTCTACATCTCTCATCGTTTTTGACAAATCTCCAAACAAAAATGGAGTCGCCATTTCATAGTTCCAAACATGTGTACAAGAACCTTGGCATGAACCATATCTATCCATTACTCCTTCCCAACCCATTAAGTGACCACTTGGAATGCGAAATACGGTTTGGGATCGTAAAGTTGCTAAATTAAATAAAGCTGCTTCTTTTACGACATTAGGATAGGAACTTTTGAGTAAACTGTTTACAAAAAGTAAAGTTTCTTTTTCCAAAGTAGGAATTTGAGGAACGACTTGCTTTGCCGTTTCCCAAGCATCAGGATATTGCTGACTATAATAATTCCCTACAACCGTTTTAGACCAGGCTTTTCTATTAGGGAAGTTCCAGGTAATAAAAAAGGAAAAAGTTTTACTTTTAAAAGGTTCTATTATTTTCTTAACTGCTAATGATGCCATAGGATCTTCATCTGAGGATTCTGATAGCTCGGTTAATTCTCCATCAGCACTAAAATCATCCCAAAAATTCAGAATTCCATTATTCCAGTTGTCAGCTTTTGAAGAAGTCCTATAAGTTACATTCTCTGTTTCAGCTGTAGTTAATGCTAATGTTCCAAAGGCAGGATCATTTTTATCAACTCCTTCTGAATAAAAATAAATACCTTTTAAACCATTATCCGATTTAAATATATTTTTGTTTCCTTTGCAACCGATAGGAATGTAATCACCTTTCCAATTTGTAGTGAATTTACTTCCATCTTTCCCTATAAAATTACGAATAGAACCACAAATAGAAACCTCTACCGGTTCAGAAGTTACGTTTGTCACTTCATAAGATAATATGGCAATTGGGATACCACTAGCATCCGAATCTCCAGGAACTAAAGGATTAAAACCTTTCACTTTGACTTTTACAGGTAATGCATTATCAGATAGACTTACTTGTCCCAAAGGATAAGCAGCTTCAAATTGGCTATTTGCAAATCTTGGTAAGCCATGATGATCTACTGGTCGTCCTTCGTAATGAAGATATTCTTGATCATATAAAGAACCTGCTAATAAAGTTGTTTCAGCCTTTCCTTCTTTTGATTTAGTATATATAGCAAAGAATGGGGCATTATTCCCAGGTGTAACAGTACTGTATTTTTTTGCAGGAACATTCATAATTTCCCAATCACGTAATTCTCCTCTACCTCCTAAAGAAACTGTTCCTGTTCCTATACCTCCTAAAGGCAATGCTATTTGATATAAATGTTGTTGGTCATATTGTTTTAAGACAGGCCAATCTTGAGGCTCCCATATTTGAGATGTTATATTACCTGCTAATAATGAACTTAAAACTAACAATTTGAATTTATTCATATATTATTCTTTGTAATAAGTGTACAATTAATATATTAAGTTGGAAAAAGCACTTATAGATATTAAAACTATAAGTGCTTTTTAAAAGTTTACCAATTAGGATTTTGACTTAAGTTTGGATTCTTGTCTCGAGCACTTTGCGGTATAGGCCACAAATAATGTTTTTGAGGATCAAATGTTCTCTCTTGTCCTAAAAATTTCTCTTGCGTATAATCACCAATAGCAGAATTTTCATCCTTATTTATACCATATCCAGGTTCATTTAAAACATCTTCTGCTATTTTCCAACGTAATATGTCAAAATAGCGTTTGTGTTCTGCAACAAATTCATGTCTTCTTTCTTCTCTGATAATTTCTCTCATTTTTTCTTGATTACCTAAATGTTTAGTAACATCTGGTAAACCTGCTCGACTACGAATTAAATTTACATTTTCTGCTATTTTAGAATTACCCGGATCATATTCGTTTAGTGCTTCCGCTTGGATTAATAAAACTTCCGCATAACGATAAAGATTGAAATTAGTCCATGATGCATCAGGCTTTTCTAATTCTGGATCATTATATTTTAAATACATATATCCAGTTATACCTCCTCCTTCATTGTTGATTCTTTCCGGATTGTTAAAAGCAGGATGTGGCATATATGGAGAATAACTACCATCTGGACGCAAACAGTCAATACCTGGCAAGAAGAATGTTTTCTTTAAACGTAAGTCTCTGTTTTCCCAAGGGTTGTTTTTATCATACAACGGTGAGTCATAAATTGTATTACCATCTATCATTTCATAAGAATCAACTAATTGTCTAGTTGGGCAAAAACTAGCCCAACCTTGTCCTGTAATACCAGTTCCAGCCGGAGAACACAATATTGGCAACATGTGCGTTAATTCGTCTTCAAGATATTGGTGTGCTAAAATAACCTCTTTATTGTTATTATTTGCTTCTGCTGTAAATATATAAGCAAAATCTTCTTCTAAAGCATATAAATTTGAGTCAATCACTTTTTGAGCTGCATCTGATGCTTCTTTCCATAAATTTGTTGCATCTTGACCATAATGGAATTTTTGGTAACTAGCCATATCCAAGTACATATCGGCCTTCAGCGTTAAAGCGGCTCCTTTAGTTATTCTTCCTATATCATCACCACTATATGTATCTGGAAGATATTCAATAGCTTTATTAACATTTTCAATAGCATAGTCTAGTACCTCTTGCTTGGGAGATCGCGGTAGAGCTGCATTATCCAATTCTATGGGCTTTTCTTTGATCAGAGGAATATCTCCGAAATGTCTGGTCATTCGATAATATTTCAATGCCAAAATGAAGCGTGCTTCACCTTCAAACCGTTGTTTCTTTTCTTCATCGATTTGCATTGAACTCAGTTTATCTAAGAAATATAAAATCCGGTAAATGTCTCCATATACCCATTCTTCTAATAAATATCCAGTAGAGGCATTATGGATACCTTGACAAATATATCCTAATCCACTTTCTCCCCAAGAATTTGTCATCAAAGAATTATCACTTTCACAATCTCTCCAAAAGTCTCTTTGTCCCGGTAACAAAGGATATAAAGCATTTAAACCTTTTTCTGCATCTGCCTCTGTTTTCCAAAATGTATTTTCAGAAGCTTGAGAGAGAGGATCACGATCCAAGAAATCGGCACAGCTATTAAAAGAGAGAGCTGTAGCCAATAATAATATATATTTATTTAGTTTCATGATTAATTAAAATTGAAGATTAAACCCTAATGAAAAAGTTCTAGACAATGGATACCAACCGCCTTCTGGATCAAAACCGTCATATCCCGTAATAGTTGCTAAGTTTTGTCCTGATAAATAGACTCTTAAATACTGAATATTTATCTTTGATAATACGTCTTTGGGTACAGTATAACCTATTTGTACATTTTGTATTTTCAGATAAGCTGAATTGCGTAACCAAAAACTATTATATTGGGTATCATTTGATGTATTTGTCAATGTCAAGCGCGGATAACTAGCATCTTTATTCGTTTCGCTCCATGCATCTAAATGCATTGGTCGTGCATTTTGACTTAAATAAAAGGCCCATCCTTCATAACCGCTCATGTAACGTTTACAGTTGAATACACCATACATGTTAATTCCAAAATCAAAGTCCTTATATCCAAATCGAATATTAGCTCCATAATTAACAGGAATCTTACGATTCAAGACAACACGGTCATCTCCATTGATTATGTTATCACCGTTTTGATCCTTGAATTTGATATTTCCAGGCATAACATTACCTTGCTCAGCATGATTTTTGATGTCTTCTTCACTTTGAAATAGACCTTCTGCTTCATAACCAAAGGGTAACTGATAGCGATCATTCAAATAAGTTACTGCATCTCCTTCAATCCAACGTTCTGAAGATCCCATTTCCAATACTTTGTTTTTAGAGAAACTTGCATTTACATCTAATCCCCAAGAGAAATCATTTGCTCGATCATCATAACTAGCAATAAATTCAGCACCAGTGCTTCTCATCTTTAACAAATTAGAAAGTGGTGCAGATAATCCAAATTCTGTAGGAACTGGTGCCGAGTATAGAATATTATTCCTGTTATTAATAAAATAATCAGCAGTAAATTTGATCTTCTGATTGAAGATACCAAAATCCAAACCAATGTTTGTTTGTTGCGATTCTTCCCAACTAATATCACGATTAATGGCAACTCCATTGTAAGCACCACCAACTAAAGAGCCGTTGAATGCATATGCTTTAGGATCGTAGCTTAAGACTTGTGCTGTTGGATAGTAACCAACTTTTTCGGCATCACCTAATACACCCCATGAAGCACGTATTTTCAGTTCTGATAGCCAATTATTGGCAGATTCCATAAAGGTTTCTCTGTTGATATTCCAGCCGGCAGAAAACGAAGGAAATACACCCCATCTGTTACCTTTAGCAAAACGAGATGAACCATCAGCTCTTAATGTTGCTTCCAACAAATATTTACCTTGATAATCATAATTTAAACGGCCAAACCAAGATTGGATAGCTACATCTTGAGCATTTCCTCCGTTTTGCTTATTTGAACTACCTGTATCTAAAACGTCAATTCCATCAAAAGGCATATCTGATCTGGATGCCCAGAAATTATCAGTATAATAATATTCTTGAGAGTATCCCGCTAATGCTTTGAAAGAATGATCTTCCTTAATTTTAAAGGAATAGTCGGTTGTAAACTGAATTTGTGTCCGATATGCGTAGGATTCAGTTTCTTTTAATGAAGATACTTGATTTTCAGTTTTTGCAATATCTCCATTTTCATTATACAAATAATATGTATTTACCCGATCTTTCGTTTTTGTGCTGTGAGAATAAGTTGCAACACTTCCTTTGATATTCCAATCTTTAATGGGTGAATATGATACATCAAAAATAGCCATCATCTCTTTGTGGCGTTCTTTAGAATAGCCACTTTCATTAACCCCTGCAATTGGATTTCCTGCCATAGATGAGCCAACAGCATACAATCCATTTTCCTCTGTAATTCTAGTTAAAGGAGAGATACGAGATGCTTGACTTTGCCAAATTTCAGTTCCCCCTTGTGGATTTTTAATGTTGGTTTGCGTGTATTGGAAACTTGCGTGAGCTTTCAAATTGGAACGCATATTAAAAGTCAAGTCGGGTTTAAAGATCAAACGATTATAATTGTTGTTGGGTAAGGTACCATCTTGGTAATCGTTTGAAACAGAAAAACGATAACTAATGGAACGTTCTTTTCCGGAAAGAGCTACATGAGTGTTATTTATTAATGTATTCTTTTTGTATATGTCTTTATACCATTGGTTGTCTACATATTTACCATTTCTGAAATCTTGAATACCTTGTTCCCCATAATAAGGATCTTTTCCGTCATTCATTAAAGCTTGATCATATAGTCGCATGTAATCTTCTGTCCCGACAAAATCGATCATGAATTGAGGATTCTGGATACCAATGTTTGATGAAACTTCAACAACAGGACGTTCTGATGTACTAGAAGACTTTGTAGTAATTAACATAACCCCATTTGCCGCTCTAGAACCATAAATTGCAGCAGATGCTGCATCCTTTAATACAGAAATACTTTCTATATCGTTAGGGTTCAATGTGTAAATATTTCCTGGCACACCATCAATTAACACTAAGACTCCTGAGCTGGATCCAATTGTAGATGTACCACGAATATTTATACTGGCTCCTGATCCGGCAGCACCACTTCCTTTCGAAACAGACATACCAGGAACAGATCCTGCCAATAGTTCTTGTACATTTGTTACAGGTCTGGCTTTTAATGTTTCATCCGTTTTAATGGTTCCAATAGATCCTGTCAAGTTTATTTTCTTTTGAGTACCATATCCAACAACCACCAACTCATCCAAAGCCTCTGCATCTTCTTTCAAAGCAATAGATAAATTCGTTTGATTACTTACCTTAATTTCTTGGTTCGCATATCCAATATAAGAAACTACCAACATAGATTCTTTCGGTACCTCCAACGAAAACTTACCATCCATATCGGTAATGGTTCCGTTGGTTGTTCCTTTAACCATCACATTGGCACCGATAACAGGCATTCCTGATGGATCTACAATTGTACCTGTAATCGTTTTCTTTTGTTGTGAAGATGACGTCTGAGCAATGCTCCGCACAACTATATTCTTTCCTTTAATCTCATACGTCACACTTTGTCCGTCCAAAATCTGACGAACGACGTCTTCTACTTTTTGATCATCGGCATCAACCGATACTTTTTTCTTTGTATCTACATCTTCTGATGAGAAAACAAATGAGTAACCACTCTGTTTTTTCAGGGCGTCCATTGCCTGTTTGACAGTTACATTATTCATTGTCAAACTAACATGCTGAGCAAATGCGGTTCCCGAAAGGCAACAACAAGCCAGAGCCACACAAATGGCTTTCTTTGAATAAATCATAAATAAACTGATTTTTTGGTATTAGTAATAAATTCATTCGGGATCTTTCCAAAAGAACATTTATCTTTGCTCTGTCTTCAAAATCCACTTAACACTCGATGGGTATAAGGACTTAATAGAACCGGAAGATAGGCCAATTTCTCCGGTTCTTTTTTATCTTTATACAGTTAACAAATTCTTTTATCCTTTTTCATGGGCAACCTCTTTTAAGATTATACATTTATTTCAAATAAATCACTTTTCCTTCTTCATGATATTTCAACTTCCCTGTTTCTGACAACATATCCAATACATCATAAATATTCTGTTCCAACTGATTAAACTGTCCGTAAAAACGGGTTTGTTTCAGATCTTCGTTTTCTATTTCTATCTGTACATGATAGCTTCGCTCCAACTCCCGGACGATATCCGGCAACAGATCCTCATCAAACAGCAAGATGTTCTCGGTCCAAAGTGTCGCTTCTTTCACTTTTGCCGATGTGATATCCATTTTTCCTGTCGCCTTATGCAATACCATCTTTTCATTGGGCGACAAATATCGAACGGATTCTTCTTTCAACTGATTTTCCAATGCCACTTTTCCTTCCAATAGTTCTACAACGGCTTCTTCATCTTCCGGATAATTTCGAAAATTGAATTTTGTTCCTACCACGGTTACATTCACATCATGTGTCTGAACCAGGAAGGGCATTTCGTCATTTTTCTCTACTTCAAAATAACCTTCACCTTGAAAAGCCAATCTACGGTCACTTACACCAAACCCTTGCGAATAAACCATCTTGGAACCGGCATTCAGCCAAACTGTCGAACCATCAGGCAGTGTTAGTTTGGTTTTTGAACCCAACGGAGCTTCCACTACAATATCAGAGAAATTGCTCTGAATCTGCCGGCTTCCTTGCCAATAAGCAGTTACTGTTATCAACCCTAACAAAACAATTGCCACTGCTGCAACACTCCACGTCCGATACCACTTATAAGATTGTCTGCCGGATTGGTCTAATCCTGTCCGCTTCCGGAAACGTTCGAAAGCTTGATCAACATCATATTGCTGCGTATCATCCGCTACAGCCGATGATACCCACAGTTCTTCATCCGTCAGGTTACTTAAACCAGACTCGTTTCTATCTGTAATATGTTGTTGTTTCTCTTTCATAAGCTCGACTCTATTTTAATAGACAGGGAAAATAAATCTGCGGGTAGTGAAGATGGATATTTTTTTCAAAAAAAATAATTCATTTCCTCAAAAGCATGGTAATGACAAGAAAGAGTAAAGGCAAATAACCTCGTAAACGCTCTCTTAAAAAAGACAATGCTCTTTTAATATGGTATTTTACTGTATTTACTGAAATACCTAACTCCTGCGCGATTTCTTCATTCTTTTTCAATTCAAAGCGACTTTTCTTGAATACGACCCGCGACTCTTCCGGCATTTCATCAATGGCCTTACTGATTTCCTGCTCCAATTCTTTTTCCAACAAAACACCAAGCGGATAAGTCGTATCTGCCTGAAAGATCAATGAAGCATCCAACGTTTCCAATGGCAATTCAGAAAAAGACATTTCCTGCTTATCCATTTCCTGAGCCAATTGATTCAAGCAGCGATTACGAACGGCTTGTACCAAATAACTGCGCAAAGAAGTTGTAATCTCTAAATTCTCACGGATTTCCCATAAATGAAAGAAGGTATCATCTACAATCGTCTCTGCCCAAAACGAATCATGCAGAAAACCATTTGCCATTTTACATAAAACAACATAATGATGATCATACAAATGCCGAAACGCTTTTTCTTCTCCTCGCTTCAAGGCTTCAACCAATATCCGTTCATCAACCTTCATTTACAGGGAATCATATAAATTCCCTGCAATATAAATAAAATTTATTGACGTGTGCAAATCTCATACAACAGTTTAACCGGCACTTGATTGCAGTCAAACTATAAATTGTTTAGACCTCATACTTCATCTGATATTGTTTATAAAAGATAAAGGCCAGAACAAAACCAATCAGTGCAAATGGAATACCTACCAACGCGGTATAGCGATAGTCGTGTGTAACAGCCAGGCCTCCGGCATACGCTCCTACTGCATTTCCGAAATTAAATGCCATCTGCACACAGGCTCCACCCAGCATTTCTCCACCTGGAGCAACCCGGATAATCAGTAACTGCTCCGGACTTGATACGGCAAACAGACCGGCTGTACACAGGATCATCAGCAAAACAGACATCCAAGGATTGGACGCCAAGAAGAAAATGGCCAGTAAAGTCAGACAAATCCCGGCCTGCACAACCATCGTCACACGTCCCGGTGTATAACGGTCTGACATACGTCCGCTGATCAGATTTCCAACAACCATTCCAAAACCGGCTAATACCATCAAAACGGAAAGACTGTTATCTGAAAAACCGGAAACATGGGTAAGTAACGGACTGATATAACTATACCAGCAAAATACGCCTCCATTACCTAAAGCTGTCGCACCCAAAAGTATCCAGGGAGCGGGTTTCCGTAAGAAACGGAATTGTCCCTTAAAACCTGTATCCTGCAAACCTTCTACAAATGGAACCCAGCGACTTATATAATAAAGTACAATGATACCCCACAAAGCAACCAACAGGAAAGTAACACGCCATGAAAACAAATGACTTAAAGAGGTTCCTAACGGAACTCCGAACAGATTGGCGACTGTCATTCCTGCAATCATAATGGAAACAGCCTCCGAACTCTTGCCTTTATCAGCCAACTTTGAAGCAACAATCGAAGCCACTCCGAAATAAGCACCGTGAGGTAAGCCGGAAACAAAACGTCCTAACATCAGAATCCAATAATTAGGAGCCAGTGAAGCACACAGATTTCCGACAATAATCAGCGACACCAAGGCCATCAGAATCTGTTTAAGCGGTCTTTTACGGGCCAGGATCAGAACCGGAGCTCCACAACAAACGCCTAAAGCATAAGCCGATATAAAATGTCCGGCTTTTGCAATGCTTATTCCGAAATCAGAAGCAACGTAGGGAAGGATTCCCATCATCGTAAATTCGGCTATGCCCAAGGCCAATGTACCAAATGCCAAGGCAATAAGACTCTTTTTCATCTTTATTTCTCTCTTTAAAACCTAAACAATAACTTTTTCTCTTCAATCACAGTCAAATAAAGTCTATAAGACTTTTCTTCATTTAAAGCCGCAAAATTACACTTATGTTCTTAAACATAAAATCAATCCTTCCTTGTTTTATCAACAATTAACTCATAAGGAGAAAAACAATCTAGTATGTTTCAATGAAAAAACTACGACATTTTAATTTTTTGACAGCCGTCGTAAAGCTTTTCCATATATGTGCTAAAGCTTTTTGACAGATATGGTAAAGTTTTTCGACTACTGTCAAACAATTAATTGCCTACATTTGTTATATTTGTATCCAGTAATAATCTTATTAATTCTATACAAAGATGGGAGCAGAATACGCTTTATTCAAGAATCCGAATCCGAACAAGGAGGAAGATAATCCTACGCTACATGCCAGAGTCGTAGGAGGAATCGTAATTGATACCGAACATATCATCGACGAATTACGGGAGGCTTCTTCGTTTTCTTCGGGTGATATACGCGGACTGTTGCAATCGCTGGCCGATTCGCTGGTATTTCATCTGAAACAAGGTGACGAAGTGGATTTGGAAGGTATCGGACATTTCAGTGTTTCGCTTTCTTGTTCGAAAAAGGTAACAAGTCCGAAAGAAATCCGGGCCGACGATATTCATTTCAAATCGGTTAATTTCAGATGTTCCAAAAAGATTTCCCAACGATTAAAAGGAATGGAGCTGAAACGCCGAGCCAATACCAGCATTGATCCGTCGTACGATCCGGAAACCCGCTTGGCCAATATCCGGAAATACCTGGAAACGCATGATTCCATCATGAGTTCGCAGTGTATGAGTATCAATGCCTGCAGCCGTTACACGGCACTGAAAGACATTGAAACGCTGATCCAGGCCGGTGTTCTTAAAAAGATTGGCCGGAGAAAAACGGCTATTTACATTTTATCTGAATAAGGCTTCATGAAATCGAATCGTCTTTTACTAACCCTTGCCTGGTTGCTTGTCGCTTGGGTCAGCAAGGCTCAATATACTGAAGATATATTAGGTACAACTTACCAGCAACAAACAATCTGTATGCCCGATGACTATGAAGGGAAGACAGTTAGTACCCTCGTCCGGAAAGCAGAACCTCAAACCGGTCGAAGAGCTATCTTATATATTCATGGGTACAATGATTATTTCTTCCAGGCGCAACTAGGCGACAGTGTGGTAGCACACGGGTATAATTTCTATGCACTCGACCTACGTAAGTACGGACGTTCACTTCTTCCGAACCAAGATGCCTTTTATTGCCGGAGCCTGGATGAGTATTTTGCCGATATCGATACAGCTATTGCTTTAATCCAAAAAGAAGGCAGCCGGGAGATTATCCTGATGGGACATTCGACAGGTGGACTGATTTCGTCTTATTACTTAAAGCATCATCCGCAAGCTCCCGTTGTCGGACTGGCATTAAACAGTCCGTTTCTCGACTGGAATTTCGGCTGGTTCATGGAAAGCGTAGCAATCCCGACGGTATCTTTCCTAGGGAAGTTTTTCCCCGACTGGATTATCCAAGGAACCAGTGGAGATGCCTCGTACGCCAAAAGTCTGTTGCAAACCTTCAAAGGAGAATGGACATTCGATACTTCCCTAAAAATGCCGTTGGGTCATCCTAAAAAGGCCGGTTGGATACGGGCTATTCATTCCGCACAACAAGACATACAAGACGAGTGTGCCATCCAATGCCCTATCCTGTTGCTATCTTCTACGCGTTCATACCCGGAAACGAACGAATGGCACGACGAATATATGTCTTCGGATATCGTTCTTTCGGTCGATGACATCCAGAAGTTCGGGAAACAGTTGGGACCGAACGTGACGGCCCAAGAAATAGAAGGAGGTATACACGACCTGATTTTATCACCCAAACCGGCACGCGACCATACATATCAGATTCTATTCGGCTGGCTGGATTCGATAAAATAACTACCTTTGCCGCATGAGTATGAAAAGTATGAAAGGAAAATGGATCAAATACATTCCTCTACTCGGGCTTTGCCTGCCGATTTCCGGACAAGCCCAGGAGGAAATTGCCCAAGACGCTACCAGTTACCGGGCAGAACTGTTCGGTTCGTTGGCAACCGGCGACAATACACCCTTTTGGATGACAAGTAACCGATATGGAATCGTTCCGCTGGAAGGGAATAATACCTATCTAAAAGCCGGAGTGTTTCACCAGCAACATTTCGGGAAAGGATTCAGATGGGGAGCCGGACTGGACCTGGTTGGTGTAACGCCACGCGACAAACATGCGTATATCCATCAGCTATATGCCGAAATCGGATATAAATGTATAGAAGTCAGCTTGGGAAGCAAAGAGCGATATCATTCGCTGGTAGATCCTTTCCTGAGTAGCGGGGATATGATTTACTCCAATAATGCACGTCCGATTCCGGAGATAAACATCAGCATTCCCCGTTTCACGACTGTTCCGCTGACAAAAGGCTGGTTACAGTTCAAAGGAAACTTCAGTGTGGGCCGTTCGTTCGACAGTGATTATTTATCCGACCGCTATGTCGGAAAATACACGTTTGTAGAACACGTCTTATGGCATCAAAAATCCGTTTATTTCCAGATAAAAGACACTCGCGGAGATTTCCCTCTTTCAGGAACGTTGGGCGTACAACATATCGTCCAATGGGGAGGAACATCGACCGACCCGAAGATTGGAGAACAGCCACATTCCATCAAAGACTTCGTCCGAATCATGCTGGGAGCAAAAGGTGGAGGCGATGCCTCTCTTTCCGATCAGATCAATGTCCTCGGAAGCCATCATATTTCTTTCGACTTCGGACTCAAGTACCAGGCTAAAGACTGGAGCTTGCGTGGTTACTACCAACATTTGTGTTACGACAAATCAGGTATGGAATTCAAAAACGGAACCGACGGAGTTTGGGGATTGGAATTAAACCTCCCTACGTTTCCTTGGTTGGAACAGTTTGTCTTCGAGTACGTAACTACCCGCAATCAAAGCGGACCGTTCCATTACATCTGGTTTGACCACGACAAACATCCCGGCCGAGGCGGCGGCGGCGATGACTATTACAATAATGGAGAATATGTAACGGGAAATTCCTATTTCGACCGATCTGTCGGTTCGCCGCTACTGGTTTCTCCCGAATACAATACAGACGGTGCTCCCGGATTCCAGAACAACCGTGTCCGGGACTTTCATTTCGGTTTGAAAGGTTCATTCTCTCCGACAGTCAGTTACCGCTTCTTGCTGACAGCCATGAATACTTGGGGAACAGGCACAGCACCTCTTCTCAAGAAGAAAGACGGCATTTCTCTTTTAGCAGATATCCAATACCAGCATCCCAAACTAAAAGGATGGCAGTTTGGTGGTTCTATCGGAGCAGATACCGGTGACGTATTCGGCAACTCAAGTACCGGATTCAGCTTAAAGATCAGTAAACGAGGTTTGCTGAAGGCCTACAAATAAAAAAGCCTGGGTTCATTTGAACTCAGGCCATAAGTCTTGTGCAATGACTTGCTGTGTCTGATCAGCTATTACTTGCAATCCTTTATGCGATGTATCCATGCCTTCGATTGAAATAGGTTCATGGATCACCATTTCCATAGCATGACGATGTAAATTCAACGAACCGATAGGCAAAACATGAAAAGGTCCGTTCAACGTGATCGGAACAATCTCCAGATGCTGGTCGGCAGCCATCTGGAAAGCGCCCTTCTTAAAGCGGATCATTTTACCGGTATAAGTACGTGAACCTTCCGGGAATACCACCACCGACGCTCCGTTCTTCAGGCTACGTTCCGCCTCCAACACGCTACGGGCGGCAGCTTTCGGTGTCGAATTATCGACAAAGATAAAACCTGCAGCCCGGCAAGCAGCTCCCACAAACGGGATTTTGGCAATACCGGCTTTCATCACCCACTTGATCGGTACACCCAAAAAACCATATATAAGGAATATGTCGAAAGCGCCTTGATGATTGGCAACAAATACGTACGATTTCTTCCGGTCTATATTTTCCCGTCCTTTCACCTTCACCGGGCAAAGGGCCAAATGGCAAGTCAGCCATGACCAAATCATTCCCGGATAATAAGCAAATATTCTTTCCCCGCCTAACAGGCAACCAACAATAACCGTAAGGGCTGTCAGTATGGTCAATACCACAAAAACAGGAACCACAAACAGCCATAAATAGAGCATATAAAGTATCCGTAGCATATATAACTGTATTATTTCACAAATATAAAAGCTAAATTCAATGGTTTCATCATTTTTGTCCCAAAATATTTTTGCAATCGGGTTATTATTGCTTTATTTGCGGTAGAAAAAAAATAATATATAAAATATCTATCACCATGAACGAATTATTGAAAAATCTGGGGGTAATCGTACTCCTTATCGGTGTTATCATTTTGGCTGTACCGGCAATTAACGGAGGATTGTCAAATACTATTCTTCTTACCGGTTTAGGAGTCATTATTCTGGGTTATATCGGTCATATCGTTATAAACAAGAGACTCGGATAATCACACACTTACAAATAAAAAAGTCCGCTCCTTAGGAACGGACTTTTTTATTTTCTGTCCAGGATAATCAGGCTTCCCCTTTCACACCTCCGATGGGAGGAACAAAATCTTCAAATTTGGCAGTCTTACCATTTGCTTGTTCTTCAAACTTTGCCAGATTATCTTGCAAAGCAAACAACAGTCGTTTTGCATTGTCCGGAGTCAGGATGACGCGACTTTTCACCTGTGCCTTCGGAGCACCCGGCACAACGCGGATAAAATCCAATATGAACTCGGATGAAGAATGTGATATAATTGCCAGATTTGCATACGTTCCCTGAGCCATCTCTTCTGACAGCTCTACTTGAATCTCATTTGTCGGTTTGTTATTTTCCATATTCTTATTATTTGATTATAAATATTCCAAGACAAATATACATATTAAAATCGGAATAGTATCAACTGAAAAAGGGCTACCTTCACAGGCAGCCCTTTTTCAGTTGTGTTTTTAATTCTCAATTCTTTAGACCAATGTAAAAAAAATACCTTATTGTGTTTAATATTCTATAATCTCGACGCTTAAACTAAGGCAATTCGTCTTAGTAATTTCATTGTTTATTCAACGTTACAAAGATATGCCTCATACAATTAACCACCAAATACTATTTTATCATTATATGATACTATTCCGTCACAGATAATTCATCTATTTTGCAAATTAGTTTAAAATCATGTTTTAAATCCTAAAACGAGTACGTGCATATTTTTCACGATATTCGGTAGGAGTATTACCTTTTCGTCGCTTAAAAGCCCGATTGAAATTCGATAAGTTATTAAAACCAGATTTATAGCATATTTCTGCTATTGTATCACTTGTGTCAATCAGTCGGCAAACCGCTTCAGCTATACGAATGTCATTCAAATTGTCGATAAAAGTTTTTCCCGTCCACTTTTTCAGAAACCGAGTAAGCGACGCTTCGCTCATATTTATTAACGAAGCAAGTTCGGACAATAAAACCGGACGCTGATAATTTTCATGCAAAAACAACATGATCGTATCCAGACGGTCATTATCTATATTGCTAAAGTTTTCTACAGTATTGATAGCATTTAACTTGCGTGCCTTTTCATCTAACGACAAAGTCTTGAGTATTTCTATCAAACGTAATAAATTGTGAAACGAATCCGGTTTATCACTCGATAGCTTTTTAAGTTCGGGTTGAATACGCAAAATCATTTCACGGCTAAAGACAAGACCGCACGAGGCTTTCTCAAACATATCTTTTATAGTCTTGAAATGACGCTTGTTGATAAAACTATCAAAAAGAGAGGCATGGAACTGAATTGTTATTTCCAAAATATCCGTACTCAGACATTTGTGATTTGAATAAGCATGCTTGGCTCCACCTGCAACCAATAACAGATCAAGCTCTTCCATCTCCTCCACCGAATCACCAACGATTCGAATCGCGCCAGCAGCATTCTCCAAATAGTTCAGTTCAAATTCCGGATGCACATGAAGCGGATAGGAAAAACTACGCTTAGGTCGCTGCATCACCAGAAAACAATCTTCCGGTGAAAGCGGCGTAATTTCTCTTAATACATCTACGGAACCCATAACATTTACTGAACAATTATTCTCGATATAACAGGACAATGGTCTGAAGGATATAAGTTATCCAGACTTTCAGCCAAAACACCATGACGAAGTACTTTGACATTACCTTTTACAAAGATATAATCAATCCATACACGTTCGTCCAAAGGAACACGCCCATAATCGTGGAAAGTCCACTCAGGTCCGTAGCACAAAGGAGCCAATGTACGGGCATGTGTCAAATGTCGCGGATCTTTTTCGTCTGTTAAAACTTTAATCGGATCATCAGTCGGAACAGCATTAAAGTCACCAGTAACAATCACCGGTAGATTTCTGGAAAGCAACTTCATCTGCTTTAAGACTAAAGAAGCCCCTTCATGACGAGCAACCTGTCCCATGTGATCCAAATGAGTGTTCAGAAAGAAAAACTCTTTTCCGGATTTCTTATCTTTGAATATCGCCCAAGTCGCAACACGCTCACAAGCGGCATCCCAGCCTTTTTTGCCCACGGCATTCATATCTTCCGCCAGCCAGAAATTGCCACTTTTGACAACAGAGAAACGATCCTTTCTGTAAAGGATAGGAGAATATTCACCTTTTGTCTTACCATCTTCACGCCCCACCCCGACATAACCATAGTCCGGCAAACGGTCCAATAAATCCGTCAACTGATTATGCAAGACTTCTTGCGCACCAAACATATCGACATCATAAAACTTGATCACATTGGCAGCCAGGTCTTTCCTATACTCCCACCAGTTAGCCCCGTCAGACTTTGTACTCATGCGAATATTAAAAGACATCACATTCATTTCATTATCAAGATGTTCAGCAAAAACAATATTCGTCGAGATCAAAAGGGTGAACAAATAAAATAGTACTTTCTTCATATATGATTTATTTTAATTATCAAGATAATACACAAATATAAGGACTCTGATTTTATTAAACAAATAACAGAAAATAAAAAAGGGCTACCGAATATCGGTAACCCTTCTCTTTTATTTATTCCGCATTTTACTCGTCGTCTCTGTCCATAGTATTGAAATCTACGACATTCTTACGATTTGCAAAGATACGTTCGAACTCATCTTTAGCACCGACAACCAATTTGTCGAAATCACGCTGGCCTGTACCGGCAGGAATCAAATGACCGCAGATAACGTTTTCTTTCAAACCTTCCAGACGATCCACTTTTCCATTGATAGCAGCTTCATTCAGCACTTTAGTTGTTTCCTGGAAAGATGCGGCAGACATAAAGCTGTTTGTCTGCAAAGCGGCACGAGTAATACCCTGAAGAATCTGGTTAGCCGTAGCAGGAACTGCATCACGGACTTCAACCAATTTCAAGTCACGACGTTTCAGCATACTATTCTCATCTCTCAACTTACGGACAGTCACGATCTGACCAGCCTGCAATGTCTGAGAATCTCCCGGATCCGTCACAACCTTCTTGCCCCAGATACGATCGTTTTCATCCATTACCTCCAGCTTATCAACCACCTGCTGTTCCAAGAAGCGAGTATCTCCCGGATCGATGATTTCAACCTTACGCATCATCTGACGAACGATTACCTCGAAATGTTTATCGTTAATTTTTACACCCTGCAGACGATATACATCCTGGATTTCATTTACGATATATTCTTGAACAGCCGTCGGTCCCATGATTGCCAGGATATCAGACGGAGTAGTCGCACCATCAGACAGAGGCATACCTGCACGAATATAGTCATTTTCCTGAACAAGTAGTTGCTTGGACAGAGGCACCATATATTTCTTTACTTCACCCAATTTGGATGTAACAGTAATTTCACGGTTACCACGCTTGATCTTGCCGAAACCAACTTCACCATCGATTTCAGAAACGACAGCCGGGTTAGACGGGTTACGAGCCTCAAACAATTCCGTTACGCGAGGCAAACCACCAGTAATATCACCGGCTTTACTTACTGCACGCGGAATCTTGACCAAGACTTCACCCGCCTTAACCATATCGCCCTCGTCTTTTACAACGTGTGCACCCAACGGTAATGAATAATTCTTCAGATAGTTTCCGTTTTCATCCACGATGTGTGCAGCCGGAGCTTTTGTCTTATCTTTAGATTCGATAATGATCTTTTCTTTCAAACCGGTCGTTTCGTCACTTTCAACATTGTAAGTAACATTTTCAACCAAACTTTCGAATTCGATCTTACCGGAAACTTCCGATACGATAACGGCGTTGAACGGGTCCCATTCGATAATAACATCCCCCTTCTTGATTGTATCTCCATTCTTGAAGAACAATTTGGAACCATAAGGAATATTGTGAGCCAGTAATACGATCTTCGTTGTCGGATCGACAATACGGAGTTCAGCCAAACGGCTGACAACAACCTGGAACTTCTTACCGTTTTCTTCGCTATCCACAGCACGAAGTTCTTCGATTTCCAGAACACCGTCATATTTAGAAGTGATACTGTTTTCTGTTGCCACGTTAGATGCGATACCACCGACGTGGAATGTACGCAGTGTCAGCTGAGTACCCGGTTCACCGATTGACTGTGCTGCGATAACACCCACAACCTCACCTTTCTGAACCATCTGGTTCGTAGCCAGATTACGGCCATAACATTTCGCACAAACACCTTTCTTGGATTCACAAGTCAATACAGAGCGGATTTCAACACTTTCGATCGGAGAATCTTCGATCTTTTTAGCCGCATCTTCACGAATTTCTTCACCGGCCCGAACGATTACTTCTCCTGTCAACGGATGAATAACATCATGAACGGAAACACGCCCCAAGATACGTTCACCCAGACTAGCGATCACTTCATCATTGTTCTTCAATTCCGTACAAACCAAACCACGCAACGTACCACAATCTTCTTCATTAATGATCACATCATGCGATACGTCAACCAGACGACGAGTCAAATAACCAGCATCAGCAGTCTTCAAAGCTGTATCGGCCAAACCTTTACGAGCACCGTGAGTAGAGATAAAATACTCCAACACAGACAGACCTTCTTTAAAGTTAGAAAGGATCGGGTTTTCAATAATCTGACCACCTTCTGCACCACTTTTCTGCGGTTTTGCCATCAAACCACGCATACCGGACAACTGACGAATCTGTTCTTTAGAACCACGGGCTCCAGAATCCATCATCATATAGATAGAGTTGAAACCATCATTATCAGCAGTCAACTGCTTCATCAATGTATCGGACAACTTGCTGTTAACATGTGTCCAAGTATCAATAATCTGGTTATAACGTTCGTTGTTGGTAATGAACCCCATGTTATAGTTGTTCATAATCTGTTCAACTTCGTCATAACCTTCTTTCACCAACGCCTCTTTTTCAGGTGGGATCAGAACGTCAGCCAAGTTGAAGGACAAACCACCTTTGAAAGCCATATAATAACCCAGATTCTTGATATCATCCAAGAACTGAGCCGTACGGGCAACACCACAAGCCTTGATCACCTTACCGATGATATCACGGAGAGCTTTTTTACCCAATACTTCATTAATATAACCGACTTCTTCCGGAACAAATTCATTGACCATCAAACGCCCGACAGAAGTTTCGACCATTTTCTTAACCGGATTACCTTCCTTGTCTATGTCGTTCACATATACTTTGATCGGAGCATGGATATCCACTTTCTTTTCATTATATGCGATCGTTGCTTCTTCCGGCCCATAGAAAACAAGACCTTCACCTTGTGTTCCCTTGCGCATTTTGGTTATGTAGTACAAACCTAACACCATATCCTGAGAAGGAACAGTAATAGGTGCACCGTTAGCCGGATTCAGAATGTTATGAGAAGCAAGCATCAACATCTGTGCTTCCAATACGGCCTCGTTTCCTAAAGGCAAGTGAACAGCCATCTGGTCACCGTCGAAGTCGGCGTTGAATGCCGTACATGCCAACGGGTGCAACTGAATAGCTTTACCTTCGATCAACTTTGGCTGGAATGCCTGAATACCCAAACGGTGCAGTGTCGGTGCACGGTTCAGCAATACCGGATGTCCTTTCATTACGTATTCCAAAATATCCCAAACCACCGGCTCCTTACGGTCGACGATCTTCTTAGCAGACTTAACCGTTTTTACGATACCGCGTTCAATCAATTTACGGATCACGAAAGGCTTATAAAGTTCGGCTGCCATATTCTTTGGCAGACCACATTCATGCATCTTCAATTCAGGACCTACAACGATAACCGAACGGGCCGAATAGTCAAC
>OHIN01000527.1_pt1 | contig 26848 bp, 23 predicted proteins | sample 1568261 | NCBI WGS metagenome assembly OHIN01 (sample SAMEA3879578, study PRJEB24766) | human gut metagenome | biome: human-associated habitat; feature: feces | place: USA | collected 1985/1987
GCTTCATCGCCATGAGCGACACTCACGCCGCCTGCATGAACTTCGTCAACGCTCTGGAGAAAATACCCGGCATCATCGCCCAGTACGAGGAACGGACAGCCAAACTCAAAGCCGATGTTCCCCAGCTCGAAGCCATCATCTCCAAGCAGTGGGGCAAAGAGGACGAGCTGAAACAGCTCAAATCTGACCTTGCCGCCCTTGACCGCAAAATCACCGCCGAACTCGCTCCCACCCACGAAGTGCCGGACGACCGAATGGGAGTCAACCACGATGAAAAAGACAACGAGGAAGTCAAGCGCAATGAACAGCACCAATCTCAGCGAGTAGAGGCTCCGGCTCAATCTCCCGGCTCAAAGGAGTCGATGGTAGCAGAGCCTCAACATCGTTATCAATCTTCGCCAGAGGCTATTCGTCCGGCATTTCGTCCAACTGGACTTTAATCTAAAGACAGGCAACCCCGACATCACTGCCGGGGTTGCCTGTCTTCTTCTATGTATGATTAAGTCTTTTCATTTATATGATTGATTTATCTTTTATAACTGCCACAATTATAAAGCAACCTATTATATATCATCAAAATTGGATGCTTGCTGGATATATTTTTTTGTCTGGTACCGTGGTTATTCATTCTGAGTTCCTTGACAACTCCACATTAAACACTATTCATGCTCATAAGCATAGAATGTGTCAAAAACACAGCCACTATTCAGATTTGCAGAATTATACAAATCCATATAGTGTTTCGTTTCAGTTTCATTGTGCCATTTTGTACTTTTATCGTATTGGATTAAGAACTCAAGAACGGATATTGACAACTTCAAATCCAGAAATTCTTTGGTAATTCTCTCATATGCATCTGTTTTAGAATTAGCCTTGACAAAGACATATACAAATCCACCTTTTACGGGATTCTCCTTATACTTGTATTCTATACTTGCCCAAAATACCTTCATATACTTTACTGAATTAGGTTTTATATTGCTTATCGGTCAGTTTCATAGCTCAAATAATATATAATTGCGAATAAATAGATGTAGAGTGCAACTACTAAAATCCACATACTGATTTTCCATCTCAGTCTTGTTTTATTGGGTAAACTCCCGAATCGGATATAATATCGTTTACTCCGTTTTCCAAAGTCTATGAACCAGACGAAAATAAAATAAACCGCAAGTATAATCCACACCAACGTGAAATTATGCCAGAGGAATATTATTGAAAAGCATAATGCCATCACAATTCCACCATCCAAAAGCCTGACATCATAAATGCCGGGAAGGGTCTCTTTTTTGTTATTTCTACCCAGAGCCATCAATGCATATGCGCGTATCCGGACAATGTTGTTGAAAATGGATTCAAATACATTTCCGATCCGAATGGTGGTTTGTTCACGGTTGCACCAACGGCGGATATATGTGTAGCTATCGCTGAACATTCCGCTCTGAAAAATACATCTATGTTTATTCTTGCGGGCTTCTTTGATAATTGCCAAAGCATCTTCCTCTTTGCCATTATGGAGGAGAGCCATAAGATATAGCAGTCGGTCGGGATCGTGATCCATCTTAGATTCATCGGGATAAAAGATGTCGGCATCCGGATTCTCGGACAGAAATCCTGATATTTCCGTGTTGGCATCCTGAAATATCTTATTGAATGTATTTGTAAGCTCCTCTTTATCAGTGAATTTTGCAATCTCGTATGAAGCCAGAACTTGCCCTGAAAGAGAGTATGCGCCTGTTCCGCGTAAGCTCAGAGGTTCTTTCTTGTTTTCCGTCGCGTCCCATATATCCCACCATAAATCATCGGCATACAAGGGTTTGACGATTAGTCGAGCCTCTACGTCAAGAAAAAACAGACAGAAAAAGTAGCCGCCCTCAACCTTGAAGTTGATATATGAGCTTTGACGGAAACCGTATTTTCGGCTCACGCTACGCCTCGTGTCAGCTATTATTTTTCTATGCTCCTTGTCGGTCATTGCCTTGCTATTCAAAACCTGTGGTTAATGCTTTAACTGTGTAATTCCAACTCCAGATGTATAGTGCCCACATCAGTCCGATACCAATGAGAAGGCATATAAGCAAAGCGATTCCGACATCTTTATGCCTGTTTCCGAACGCATAAATCACATTTACCGACTGCACGATTAGCAACAGTACATTCGTCGCCAACAGACATCTGTTGACATTTGCCGTTCCTCCTACAAACAGCACAGCAAATGATGCCGCGAATATAATCGCAAATAATATGACAATCACCCATTTTGCTTTGTATATCAGTTTCATCGCTTGCCTCCTTACTTTCGATTCCTTACTGAGTGCTTCGGAGCTGGTCTGACAGCGTCATTCGGCATCATATTTTCAAGCATATATCTGAATATGCAATTGTTGTTCTGTTCTAATAAATTATCTATCGTCAGTTTGTCGTGAGGGAGTGTAAAGTTTAAGTAAACCGAGTTCCCTGAGCTTCTGACATCATAACTCTCTTTCTCATCATCATTAACGGTAATGACCACAGTCACATAGGAAACCGATGCCAGTTCCGGCCATTTTACAAGAGCCTTGCAAAAATCAATGAATATGGAATCCGTTGCGTTATCCATGCAAATCGGTGTCGAATCTCCGCTTAAAGTGTCTTCTATATAATCCGCAGGGCAGGACATAAAGGCATTAAACTGAAAATCATCTGTCAGAGGACTGCTTGCACTGTATTCGACAGTAAGTCGATTGTTGTCTGTGTTGCCAGATTCTTTATTAAAATAAAATGGAGGCAACGCCGGTGCATTTTGAAATGACAACTGAAGTTTATCGATTGTACACCACCAGTCATCAATAAAATTCTGTAATTCTCCTGTTTGTATTGCATTTTTTAACGCCTCCACAATATTGACAAGCACACCGCAATTAGAGGATTCATCTGAGGGCGACCATGTTTTCCCAATGCTGTCATTTGATGCGATAAAATAATACATCACACCATCCAGTCCGGCAGAAAAAGTTGGCATTGCCTTTTCAACGGCAATATCCATAAGTTCGGCAAGGCTTTTGCCAAATACAGAATCAATGGCTACTTTTACCACTGGAATCTCCTTGTCATCACTACTATCAAGATAGACTATTCCGTGCGGTCGTTTTTCAATAAGTGTCAGACTATCACAGTTCGTTGACAGGCTGATACCATATCTGTTAGAGAAGGACGGCAGGACGACTATCCCGCAGTTGCGTTCCTGTGTGAGCAACGACTGACTATATCGTTCAGCAAACTCCCGGCTGTCGTTCACCGGGTCAAGATGGCTTTGCGCCCACAGGTTAGTGGAGAGAGCAAAGCCAACACACAGAATCAATATCTTATAGAGTGTTGCCATACGCAAAGTTACAACAAATTTTTCGTAACTCGGTGATAATAGGGCAAGAAAATCCGCAGCTCCACTGTAGCCACCATAAAAATGCGGATAAAATAGCTAATCTTTTCCTCAGTCATCACCCACGCAATTCCTTCCAACAACATAGCCTAAAAAATTTGCTTTAATTACCGACTTCTGCGTTGACCAGCCAATCGCGCATACTATATGCGCAAGTTTCAAAAAAAGAAAAACCGCATTTGCGGTAATGCGGTCAACCAAGTCTTTCGTTCTTCGATCGATGACGGTGCAAATTTAGCGATTTTTTCTAACGCTACAAAATCAAAATAATCAACAGGTTAAAATAGTTTCTCGGATTGGTATATTTATAAAATTCTTACGTCACGCAGCCAAATCGCATACTTTTTATACACATTTGGCACCGTGATGGATGTTATAAGTCGGATTGGTTTGGTTCGGGCTTTATATATGCCCGACAAACTAAACCTAACTATATGTGGGCTGATGAAAAAAAACTGCGACGCTCAGCCTTTCTCTCCTGATGGTTCTCCTGATTTGTCTGCGACTTCTTGGTTGAAAGTCTTTATTTCGTCGGTGATTAGTTGTTTCAGCTCTTTTTGAGGAACGATAAGTTTGTATTCGGCAACGCCGATGGGCTTGGTAAAACCTTCAAGTGCCAGCTCGACCTCCACGTTATCTTTTTCAGCGCATAGAATAATGCCGATTGAGGGATTTTCATCTTTGCCACGTTCAAGTCTGTCAAGCAATGAGAGATAGAGGTTCATCTTGCTGACATATTCAGGCATGAACTCGGAAATTTTCAAATCGACGGCAACGAGCGACCGAAGCCCTCGATGAAAAAAGAGCATATCCACCTTGTAATCCTTGCCGTTATAGGACAGGACGTGCTGGTTGCCGATGTATGTAAATCCCTGACCGAGTTCAAGAAGGAACTGTTTTACCTTCTCAACCAATCTCCGCTCAAGCTCCAGTTCAAGAAGCGGCTCAGTTACGCCAATAAATCCCATGCAATAGGAATCTTTGAATACCTCGTTGGCGTATGCGGCCTGAGCTTCCGGGAGTGCGACGGCGAAATTATTTGAGGCGTTGTTTTCCGGCTGATGCTTGTGCATCTCCAACTTTACAGCGTTGACCATCAAGTCTCTTCCCCATCTCTTTGCGACGGTCTGTTCTGCATAATAGAGAATAGCCTCATCGTCATCGCCGAGTTTTGAAATCAGCTTATTAATGTTCCACCATGGTAAAACTGCGACAGCCTGTCGCAGTTTTGGGCTGGATTGCCGGAACCGCATATAAAAGCGTTTCATATCCCATAGATTACGTTCCGACATCCCCATATCCGGATAACGGTGTTTCAAATCAACCGAAAGATGTTTCACAACTGATGCGCCATGCTCTTTTTCGAGTTTGCGCTCATATAGTAGCTGACCAATGCGCCAGTGCATTTCATTTGATGTACTGACAATAGCACGAGCGGCGTTGCTTCTCGCGTTTTCAATAACTGCGACGGCTTGTCGCAGTATTTCATTATATTCTGATTCGTTATGAATACGAACAATTGTTTCCATACACAAAGTTAATACTTTTATTTTGATTTTCAGCTATGTGCAGACGCTTTACCCCTTTAGAACACTTCTTCTTTTGCACCGTTGACGATTGCGTCTATCTCATCGGCGATTTCATCAGATGAGAGTTTGATGTAGTCCATGAAGGTCTTTTGTGTCTTGTGGCCGCTGACGTGCATCATCTGTACGATGGTGAATTTGTGGGAGAGATACATATTGGTAATGCCACTGCGCCGTGCGGTGTGGGTGGTGACGCAATCGTAGCGAGGCATCATCACTTCCCCTTTGTCGTTGCGTTCTACCGTCAGTTCTCCGGCTTTCTCCTTTTCCTTCTGCTTCATCGTGAGCTTTGTCGGCACCTTGACCGCAAGTGTCGGCACCTTATCGGAGAGGTCTTTCAATATTTCCTTTATGTACCGGTTCAGAATCTGATCAACCACCGAAGGAAGATTATACTCGTATTTCTTGCAGATTGCTTCGAGGTTAGGATTCATTATCGGAATCTTCACCTCGTTGCGGGTCTTTTGTTGGACAAGGCGGATAATCGGTGTGCCTTTTGCAGTTGTCGTGAAATCCTCCGGCCGGATATTGTTGTAGTCGCTGACGCGCTGACAGGTATAACAACCGACAAGGAAAATATCGCGCACTTGGTCTTTAAGTCCAGTCAGCTCCATTTCTGCCAATGCTTGCAACTCCGTTTCGGTAAGATAGATTTCGACAGCCTTGTCGCTTTCCTCAACCTTGCGTTTGGAGAAACAGCTCAACGCACGGTCATTATTGTGTAGTCCGTCCTCGTATGCGTAGCCCACCATAGCGCGGAAGGATACGAGATACTTGTTGACAGAGCTGCCCATGTAGTCAAGTTTCTGAAGGTGGTCGAGGAACTTCGTCACCAACGCACGGTCAACATCCGCCCATGTCAATCTGTGGCGCGGGTCAAAGCCGTTATAGAGTTTTCGGAAACTGCTCCATGCCTTGCAGCTCCCGGCGGTATAGCGGTTGTTGCCGTTCAGCCGTTTGCCGGATTTTATCTCCTCGACAAAACGGTCAAGAAAATTCCAGATATTCGCGCGTTCAGTTTCAGCGGCAATACGAGCTTTTTCCGCTTCTTCCCGTTGCTGCTGTTCCTCTCGTTGCCTTGCAATAGTTTCGGCTTCCTGCTGACGGCGCACGATCTCGGATTTCTCCGGGTCTGCGATAGCCATTATCTCATGCTTGACTTTTTCGCGGTCAAATTCAGGTGCCTCCATCTCACGTTTGAGCATAACCTCGATACGACCGAGCTTGTCATGCAGTTTCGGATACTCCTTGCGATGCCGTGCCAATGCGTCCTCGCTCGACACAGCTACTTTCCACTCCGGCACAGATACCCGGAGCCGAGTGGTAAACTGAACATCAATTTTGCGTATAGGGTCTTGCACCCTTACGAAAAGGGTTGCCTTATCCTTGTTCTCGTCCTTTTTGAGGAGATAGAATCTGGAGAGAGTCTTTGCCATAATACGTTTAACTTTATAGGTAATTCAATAGGTAACTTTTTGTCTATTGGTCGAGGTTCTCAAAAGTTCGATTCCCGCCCGTATAGGAAACTTTTTTATCAGGTGGTCGGGATTTTCAAAAGTTCGATTCCCCGACTGCAAAGATAGGTAACTTTTGAAAAGTTACCTATAAAGTTACCTATAATTCTTGAATATTAACACCTGAAAACAAATTCAGTTCAGTTTAATTCTGTTGATATATAGCATAATAGCATTTAACGCCATTTGCTACGATTCATTACAATTCATCAAAAATGGTGCTGGTGGCACCACAAAGTAAGAACTCGCTGATATTCAACAACTAAAGTCGAATATCAGCGTTGTTTTTTAAGCAAAATCGGCTCGCTCTCGGTAAAAAAAAAGACCTTGAATGTCGCATTTTGGTGCATTTTGTAGTAGATAGTCGCAAAAATCTGCAAGCAAATCTGCAAGCACTTTTACAAGCAAATCTGCAAGCACTTTGAACCAAAGTAGGCATCGAGGCACTTAGTTGACCGATGGCTAAAATTAAATTTGTCCTCGACATGCGAGAAAGAAAGGATGGCTCTAACAAGGTAATGCTGTCCTTCATTCACAAAGGATTCCGCAAACAAGCGGCTCTTGGCATCAAGATTCATCCCGAAAATTGGGATGCTGAACAATGCCTTGTCACCTCGAAAGAAAAAAATCACCGACACATCAATCAGCGTCTGCAATTCTTCCGCTCTGCTGCGGAGGGTGTGATTCTGCGCCACTATGGACTGAATAGCGACGGAGCAACTATCTACGCAGACCTTGAAGCTGCTCTTTTCCCGGAAAAGGTAGAGGAAAAGATAGAGGCAGAGAAAGCTGCGATTGAGGAAGAAAAAGCAGCTAACGGTTTGTTGGAGGTGGCGAAACGCTTTACTGCGCTGAAGAAAGAGTCTACACGCCTCACCTACGAGCGCACAGTGAAGCATATCGAAACTTTCGTCAGCAAAGGGCAGACCAACATCCTTGATGAGGTGAACAAGGCTTGGCTCACTGCTTTTGACAATTATCTTGCCGAGAGCAACCCCTCGCCTAATGCTCGCGCCCTCCATTTCCGCAACCTACGCGCCATCTTCAACTATGCAATAGATGAGGAGCTGACGGCTAACTATCCTTTCCGTCGTTTCAAGATTAAGACGGTAAAGACCGACAAGCGCAGCCTGTCCGTGGCGGTGCTTCGTCAGGTGTTCACCTATCCTATTGAGGACTGGCAGGAACAATATCGCGATATGTTCAAGCTCTCATTTATGCTTATGGGTATCAACTTCGCTGATATGCTGAACCTGAAAAGGAGCGATATGCGCGAGGGGCGCATCGTTTTCAACCGACACAAGACGGCCCGCCTTTATTCAATGAAGGTAGAGCCGGAGGCAAGGGTGCTGATTGAGAAGTATGCCGGAACGGATCATCTTCTCTCAATCATGGACGGGCGCAAGGATTATCTGCAATATGTACGGCAGACCAACAATGCCCTGCGCAAGATTGGTGACTGCGATCGTAGCGGACTTGGCGGAAAGAAAACTCACCATGCTATCTGCCCGGAGCTCTCTACCTATTGGGCACGTCACACTTGGGCGACCATAGCCGCAAGCCTTGACATTCCAAAGGAAACCATAGCGGCTGCACTCGGTCACGGAGGCAATACCGTTACCGACATTTACATTGACTTTGACCGAAGAAAGGTAGATGAAGCCAACCGCAAAGTCCTCGACTGGGTACTTTACGGCGGCACTAAGATGGAAGCACCTGCGAAGAAGCGAGGTAGACCGAGAAAGATTGCTTAATCATCCTTAATCGGATAGAACACGCCTTTGATGAGCTGCGACATTCCGTTCTCCGTGAATGTCGCAGTTAGTTTTTCACAGATATAGCGTTTGCCACGGATGAAGAACACGGCACGGGGATTGGGGATAGAATCGGAAATGAACTTGAACGTAGTCTTCTGTTTGGCCTCTATCGGGTGTATGTTATGGCGGCGGAAGATGTGTCCGTGATTCAGGCGCATGGAGAAGTGGATATTGCGGTAGTGCGACCAGTCCGGCAAGACTTCTATGTTCTCTGCGTATGGGTGCGGCAGCTTGCCTTCATAGGCGGCATCCGCAGCCCCATCCCACCATGCCACATATATCATATTGTAGTATTCGGCCGTCTTCGTCCGCTCCCCTGCGGTGAGCGACTGATAGGAATAAGGCTGGTATAATGTGGCATCTATTTCCTTTTTTCGCTCTGCGGGGTCACGCGAGTAGGATGTTCCCGTGCTGTCGTTCTCGTCATAGCCGGAGAAAGAGAGGAACAACACCCTGCCGTATTTCTCCTCGGTGTCGTCTATCCATGCCGGTACGAACTCTATCTCCACCTGCTCCGCGTCCTCGCTGTCGTCCACGATGCGACCGCCAAAGAGATTGACAGGCCGTAGTTCCATTTTATAGGAGTAGAGGTTAGGCATCCATCCGCTACGTTTCTCTACCAGCGTTTTGGAAACGGCACGCACGATGAAATAAGTATCAATGTTCTCGGCATAGAGCAGTCTGTTGCGGTTGGTCTTTTCTCCCCTACGTGACTGTCCGTCCCAGGTGGCAAGCTGCCGGTTTTCTGCAAGAAGGTCATTCATGGAAGCATATCTGACAGCATCGGATTTCCATGCCTTTATAAACCAGTCGCATGAGTAGAACTTCCACATTTCGTGGTCGCACTCCTTGTAGACAAGATTCTTGGCTTCCATGTACTCGCATCTGCCATCCTCGACCGTTACTTCTGTGGAATACTCGTCCACGATGTTGTCAAGCACAACCGGTTTCGTGTCTGCCAATACCGTATCGGTAAAAGTGAAGTCAATGGTTTTGGCGCGGTGGTTGAGAGTGAACTCTCCGCCTAAGAACAGTTCCAGTTTCTCGAAGTATTCCGCCACCGTCCAATGTGGCAGGGCACGTGCGAAGCCGCCTGTCCCCCAGGCATAAGGGAGCGTGTTGCAGATAAGGAGATACCTGTATTCCTCTACCTCTTCCAACTGTGAGAAGTCGCAGGAGTAACCGACCGCCTCACATATCTTCTTGGTGATATAGAGGAGATAGGGCTGCCAAGAGCGTCCACGGCATTCTGCATTCCACGTCCAATAAGCCGGACCGCTATTGGTGGCCGGATTGTAGTCGCAAAGGTTCTGGATATTTCCCGAAGCGTCATTGACCCAAGGCAGGGCCACGCACTTCATTCCGTTAAGTTCGGGATTCCAGGCCTTGTCCGGGGTACTGCCGTCACAGCCGGAAGCCGAGCCGAGATCAAGTTCGTTGATGTAGACCTTATCGAAAGTCTTGTCAAAATTCTGTTCGCTTCGCCCCTCCAGGAATTGTGTTTTGACTTCCACCTCGCTTATTTCCGTGACGGTTATGGAACCGAACTTGTAGAAGCCCCGGTCGCGTATCTCGCAGTCGTATATCACCTTTTGGGCGATAACGTCTGCACGATTGATGTTCCCGAAAATGGCGATGTTCTGAGGACAGCCTCGGAGTGGAAAGGTTATAGTGAGCGTATAACCGTCCGAGCCGGAGAACATACGGTTTTCGGAAACATACTCAAACGATGTGCCTTTCTTCAAGGCTGCGAGTTGATTGTTTACATATATCTGCATAATTACCTGTGTTATTTTCGTGACTTTGGAGATTTATTTTTCATCAGTCTGTCGTAGTCGTCCTGTGCTTTCTGCATACCGTGGTCGCCTGTTACGGTGTTCACCGTCACAAATGGCTCGTTGAGCCTTGTGTCGAGGCGGTCAAGTGTAGCATAAAGCCGTTCATCAGTCTGCGAGGACTGATTATAGGTAGTGTTGTTCACCACGGTTGGGGCTTGTGGCTGTGCTGCTATTACTGCCGGTGCAGTAATCGTGCGCGACACATCGGCGGCAGTTATAGAGCCGATAGTGTTGGTTCGCTGCGCATAGTCCAAAGCCTCCAACAATGGGCGGGTTCGGGGATTATTGACAAGTCGCTGCGAGGCGACCCATTCCCCTTTGTGAACAACACCTGCCACTTCATCGGATTTACCTTTCGGAGTAAAGCCGCCTGATTCATACCCCGTAGCCTCGGATTGCTGTTGCTGTTTCTTGATGGCTGCAATCTGTATAGCACCTGCGGCCACTGCCATAGCTGCTGCAATAGGTGCAAGGATGTAGCCGACCACCGGGATAGCCGCTGCCGAGCCGTATGCGTTCAGGGCGTTTGTGGCGGTCTGCGCAACTGCCTGTATTACCTGCATAGCGAACATTTTGCGGTTCGCCTCCTTCTTGGCTTTGGCTATCTCCTTTTCCTTGTCGCGTTCCAGTTTCTTCACCTTGTATGAGTTACCCTCGGCACGGGAGATTTCGGCATCATACCGCTTGTTAATTTCAGCGGTCTGCATTTCGAGTTCAGCCTGCATCATGGAGGAAAGCTGCGAGAAGATGGCCGACATACCCGAAGTGAGCGTGTCGAGCGTCCCGGTCAGAGCCTTTCCTCCATCAGAGTTGAGCCATTCGATAGAATCGGCGATACCCTTTTCCATAGCGTTGCGAGTGTCCTCCTCGGCAAAAAGTCCGTACTTCTTTTTGAGGGCGAGCTTCGCTTTCTCGTAGGCTTCATCTATGCGGAGTTTTTCAGCGGCATTGTCACCGGCTGCGGCAAGTTCGCGGTCGTAGACTATTTTCAACATGGCGAGGTCGGCATCGAGTTTTGCCTGTGCCTCTTGCGGATTGTCGCCGAAGTAATCTTTTTTCATGGCAGCATACTTGGCTTCGAGCCTTTCAGTCTCCTGTTGCTTGCGCTGCATCTGCGCGATCAACAGAGACTGGAGCTGCTGCTCGGCTTGGAGTCGCTCCTTGCTTCCCTCCTTGGCGAGAGCCACAATTTTGCGCTGATGCTCGATTTCGGCTTCCTCGGTTTTGAGGTCGTAGGTTTCCTTGGAGATAGAGCCGTCAATGTAAAACTGCTTCAACTCGGCAAGATGCGTGTTATAGCGGTTGTTTTCCTCGTCGATGGTCTGTTCATCGATATGCTCCTGTTGCTTGCGCTGTGCTTCGCGCCACTCGGCTGTTATCTTCAGTCGCTCCGTTTCCGTGAGATCGGTGTGCTGCAACTGCCGCTCGTGGAACTCTACCGCTATTTCGTCCATACGTTTGGTGTGGGCGATGTAGTCGGTCTCGCCGGTGGCGTAGGCGATACGAGCGGATGCTTCTTCCTGTTCGCGCCAGTCTTTTTCTTTGGCGAACTTGTCAGTAGTACCCGAACCGCTACCACTCCCCGAACCACCTCCGCCGGTATAGGTAATAGGCACGTTGGGTGTTTCCGGCTCAGCAAGGGCATCCGCAGAAATTTCGTATTTCTTGCGGAGATATTCGTTGGCTTCGTTGAGCTGACGCTGTTTGCGCAGGTTGGCTTGATATGCCGCCTCGGAAGCGTTGTAGGTCTGACCCGTAGACGCAACCTTTCGGGCATACGGTGCGACATCCACCAGATTACCTGCTGCTGCATCGGTTGAGTTGGTGTAGTTCTGATAGCTCTCCATTTCACGGGCGTTCTCCCAATCTCTGACGGCGGCATCGTGTGTCGCCTTGTCCTTGTCGCGCTTGGATTTAAGACCCGGAGCCTGTTGTTCGAGTGTGAGAAGTTCTTTCTCATTCTGAACAATCTTCTCTGCGGCTGCTCTTGCACGGGCAACCTCGATGATAGAATTGCGCAGTTTGTCGTAGGCGACACGCGCATTGCCGACCATAATCTCCTCGGTAGATAGATTCTTGAAGTAGTCGGGATAGAGTGCCTGTAACTGCTCGGCTGCTTTTCTGCGCTCATCCTTAGACTTCTTCTCATCGGTGGCTGCCTTATATAGAGCGTCAAGTCGCGCAATCTCCTTATGGGAGTATTCTGCCGAGGCTTCATCGAGGTCGGTAAGCGACTTTTGGTATTCCTCCTGTTCCTTACGCGCTTTCTCCGCTTCCTCTCGTGCTGTCTTCCAACGGTTGGCGAGGGCGTAGATCGCTGCACCGAGGGCAAGCACCAGTCCTACCCAGTTGGAGAATTTCATTGCCGCCATAGACTTGCGCCATCGCTCCTGCATGGCATAGTTCACCTGCAAGCCGTTGGTGAAATACTGCACGGCATTTACCAACGGAGTGAACAGAAGGCGGACGGCAGGTAAAATCATTCTGACAAGTCGCATCGCTCCATGAAAGAGCGTTGTCGCCTTAGTTGCCATGACGGTATGATAGCGGTAGACTATCATAATGGCGTTGTAGGCGGCAATGGCGGTTACACCGGCTATTATCTCCTTGCGGTACTTGATAAAGAAATCGACCATAGCCGAGAGGGCTTTAAGGGCGATTGTCGAAGAAGAAATGACGAGTCGCATCACGGGCTGTAATTTTTCTCCGAGCTCCACGGCAAGTTCGTGGACGCGGTTCTTCGCTTTGTCAAGTTGTGCCTGAACGGTATTGTTCTGCACCTCGAACTCCTTGTCGATAGAAACCGCTTCGGCGAAGGCTTCGTTGGCGACAAGCTGCTGGCTCTTGACCTCGTCGATATGGTTGGCGAGTGTCGAGAGTGCGGATATGGCTCGCGAGCCGTTCTCGCCCATATCCTTGAACATCGGAGAGAGAACATCCATACTGCCCGCCTTTTTGAGTGTCGAAAGAAACTCAATCAGTGCGGCATTCATATCCGTTTTTACCAACTTGGAGAACTTCTGCACGTCCATACCTGCGACCTTGGCATACTTGGCAGGGTCTTGATAGATGCGCACGATTACTTGACTCAATGCTGTACTGGATGCCTCCAATTTCTGATTGTTGGTGTCGAGAACTGCGGCGAAGCCCATAATCTGCTGTACGGTCATGCCAGCTTGCGCTCCTACGCCACCCATTCGCGATGCGAACTCGGCGATATATGGAGCGGAGGCGGAACAGTTCTGCGATAACTCGTTTATCACAGAACCGACCGACAGCAGGGCTTTCTCGGTGCCGAGCCGCTTCTCATCTCCGAAGATACCTGTCAGTTTGGAGAGTGTCAGCGTGGCACCGCTTCCGAGGTCGTCGAGTGCGACATTGATTTTGTCGGCTGCGCGGACAAAACCGAGGACATCTTCTTGTGAGGATTTGCCGAGTCGTCCGGCTTCCTGGGCGAGTTGGTTCAGTTCCTCTCTCGATGTACGGGTGTCTATCATCTTGAACTCCTCGTTGAGCGCACCGACTTCCTCGGCAGACATACCCGTAAACTTGCGGACATTAGCCATCTCTTGCTCCATTTCCGCGTATGCAGACACGGCTTTGCGCCCTGCCATTACCAATCCCGTAATGGCGGCACCGACAGCGAGGAGAGCCATCTGCCACTTGTTAATCCAGTTCATGACGCGGTCAGAGAGTGATTCTTGCTCACGCATAGCGGAGTTTACGTTGTCAATCTCTCTCTTGACCGCCTTAATCTTCTCTATCTGCGCATCCCAAGCGGCAGTGCCTCGCTCGATGCCGTTCAGCTCGTTCTTCAACTGCTTCAATGTCTTGTTCAGCTCCCGAGGTGTCGCCTTGTCGAGCCGATGTAGGACTTGCTCGCAGGTGGCGGCAGAGCCTTTCAACTGCTCCATAGTCCGTTGGGTGGCATTGAGTTCACGCTGAAGTTTTTTCATCGTGGCTTTGTCCCCTGCTTTTGCGGCTTTTTCAATCTGCTTTTCCAAACGCTTTGCATCTTTTTCCAAAGAAGAAAGCATCTGCTGAGCCTGTTTGCCGTTCACGGAGAGAACGACATTGGCGGTAGATGTATAATTTGCCATAATTCCTTGTTTAATGCGATTTTGTAGGTGTTCCCTGCAAATATCGCTACGGCTTTTCATACTGGAAAAGACGGAAAAAGGGTGTACTGTCATAGGAGGAACTGCCTTGACGGGAGGGTGTCGGGAAGGAACGAACCGACCTTGATTTTGATGGGCGGCACACTTGCCGATGGGTCCCGTCGAAATCAAGCCTTAAAAATTTGACTGTCAGGCAAATTTGGCATCTCGCGAGGTGTCCGCTCTACAAAAATCTTCGATTTGTAGCGGCTTGCGAGATGATAAGTCCGAAGAATGAGGACTTTGGAGGTTACGGAGGCTTGCCTCCGTAGGGGCTTTGCACATCCCCCACCGCGCTGATTTGCAATTTCTTAACAGCTTTTGACCCCCACCGCTATATGCAGAACGGGCGGTAAAATCGTTGCCGTGAAGGTCTAATTTCCGCATCGTGGAAATTGACCTTTGCGACAGCCACCGCTTTGCTCACTTGTGAGCGTTTAATGTGGCGATGTGCGGTGATGACGATGCTGTGCGTAACGGAGGTGAGCCAGCCAAAGGAACGGAGGGAACTCGGAGTGCCTACATCAGGATTAGAGCAAATGGCAGGTGTCGTGCAACGCAGTGGAGCGACAGGCACTTTGTTGTAGGCTTGTCCTATAACAGTGTGCCGACCTGCCCTTGCCCTAAGCCGTAGGCAAACTCGGAGTGAGTGAAGTGGTTGGCCGACTGCCGTAGTGGAGTTAGTGCATCGTCGCACCGTGCATCGGGGTCCGGGGTGGGCGTATAATCAAGGTGCGCAGGGCTTGTGTCGGTTTTGGGTGAAGTGGAGCTGACGAGAAGCGAAAGGGAAATGTAGGCGTAGCCGGAGCAAACAGCGAATGAAGGGTGTCGTGCAACGCAGTGAAGCGACAGGCTTTCTCTTAAATCCCTTGCGGTTTGAGAGTAAGCCGTCCCTTCCTCGCCGTGCGCCGCAGGCTGCTCGGGCATAGACGTAATGCACCTCGCGGCTCGTGGCGGAATGAGCGGTGAACCGACGCACCCGGAGCGAATAATCCTCTTTCTGCCGATAGGCGTAACACCGTGCATACGTTCTCCTCTATGGGTGGGAGAAGCGGCTGTCAATGATGTTAAGGGCTTCGGAGAGAATGAGGGAGCGCAGCGGCCAGGCATCAAGAGCCGGAAAAACAAGCGGAGGTTTCGGGGCACACTGGAATTGGAACGACCCGGCCCGTAAGGTGTCGGGGGAAAGTGGAAATGGAAGCGTGAAGATAGTTTGTAACCATAGGTGCAGACAGTAGCGACCCGGCACCGTGACGCAGGAGCGGTGTCGGGATTAAGCGAATGGCAAGCCGGAGGGCGCAATCTATCGACCCGAATACCGAAGCGGTCGCTATTCACAGGGAGGCACGACCCGTGAACAGCGATGTTCGGGCTTGAAGATGCACAGGACGGAAGCGGACGATTGAGCGCAGATTGTCTAAGACATCAGCATAAGCCGCTTCGGGTGGGGAGAATAATCAACGTATGCGAAAAACAAACGAGCCATCCTTGCGGACAACTCGCTTGTCGATAAATGAAGAAATTTACTCTCAGAGTGTAGAATAAGTTATCGTTTTCGATAGAAAACATATAATAAACCACCTATCACAAGTATTGTGATTACGAACATTGCTGTGCCGTCAGGCGGATTATAGAGGCGCGTTGTGGTGGTGTGTTCTGTTGAAGTCTCGGCGGCTGATTGATGATACGCCACCGTATCAAGCCGATTGAAGCCTTCGACGCTGTCTCTATGAACACGCCGCTGATCTATGACGCGCCCACGGACTGCCTTCAGGCGAATAATCTCCGGCTGACTGGCGACAGAGTCGCCGATATAATAAGGTCTTTCGATATTGATTTTCAGGGTATCGAAGCTAAAATCAATATTCCTTACGAGTGAGTCAATCACCGCCGTTGTACGGTGATGCTCAGACCGGGCGACGCTGTCAACCGACAGCGAGGTATCATTGACGATCTCTTTGTGGGAGCGGCAACCGACCAAAAAGGCGGTTGCGGCGAGAGCAAAGAGCAGATAGGAATGGCGATAGCGTTTCATAGGTCTTTATACTCTTTGGTAGCGTCGAATGACGGACAGGCTTTGTTAGCAAAATCGCGGTGGCCGTGAATAGCGGCTACCGTGTATTTTGCCTTTAACTCACGAAGCAGCTTCAAAAGTGCAGCCTTTTGAGCGTCTGTCCGTGTATCTTTCGGGGTCTTGCCGTCTGCGGCACAGCCTCCGATGTAGCAAACTCCGATAGAGTTTGCGTTATGACCCGTGCAGTGTGCGCCGACCTGACTCTCAGGTCTGCCACAATGAACCGAGCCATCGCGATAGATTACATAATGATAGCCGATGCAGCGGAAACCGCGCTGACGATGCCAGCTGTCAATCTGTTGGACGGTGAAGTCCTTGCCCTCCTGCGTAGCGGCGCAATGGACGATGATTTCGTTAATTTTCCTCATGTGATTTGGTGTTGTTGGTGTTATACTGATAGTGATATTTCATGCCGAAAACCGCACCCGCGAAAGTGAGAATTTCGCCAAAAGCCACGAGGACGGAGTCGTGGATTTTGCCGGGCGGTGGCACAATAAAACCTGCTACCAATAGGCCGCATCCGACCACGATAAGAAAAATAGCGGAAAGGAGCGTGATTGTTGGTTTATGTTTGCGAATTTCCATTGTAATATATTGTGTATGTGAGATATTATTGCTAATTTTGCGATAGTAAGTGAAGACAAGCTAATCAACCCGGACACCTCTCAACGAAGTAAAGCCAAGCTAAGAAAAATGTACACCTCTCAGGTATGCGAGATAGCATCTCCTTATGGGCTATCGGCGTCGCAGTATTCCGGATAGCAGTCCCAGTAGGTTTCCTCCGGGCTATCATGTGAGCCGTTTATGAGATAGCAGTCCCCGAAGCGCAAGCTCCGGGCTATCTTTTTTATAGGGGTATGTGTTATCGTGAGAAGTGCCATGTTTCCATTGCCGGATTATATACGATTGAGAACTCGGCAAGCGAGCTTACGAGGTTGGCGATTGAGATGCGCGAGCGTCCCGGCAAGATTTGTTTGGCGAAGCCGATAGCGAAGCGGAAACGCAACATCCGATGTTTCTTTGCGTTCTTGGGGTCGAGCATACAGACACAGGAACGCCCCCACGCAACGAACGGTGTGCCATCCCTGCGTTTGAAAGTCTTTATGATGGTTTCGGGCGTGTATGCGTATGCGTTTGCCGGTTCGCAATAATGAATATGTGAGTTGGCGCTGAACATCAGATAATTTCCTGTGTCGATTTTGACCGTATAGCACGAACCGAACAGATTCCACCCTTTGCGCTTGTCGCAATACTTTTTCCGTGGTTCACCTGCCGCAATGGCTACTTTGTCGCCCCACTGATTGCGCTTGCGCGTGTTCCGAAAGAGATATGGCACATATCCGTCGGCCACAAGCTGCTGTGCACCTAACAGACGGAGTCGCCCATTCTCGGTGACAACCGAGATTTGGGCAGTATTATAAAGTCCTTTCGAGTCTTCGGTCATACCGAGTTTGGCTTGAATTTCATCAAGCAATTTGCTAATTTCGGAGATAGCCTTGCGAGCGTTGTTAAGGTCGATAACCTGCTGCGCTCGCATCGCTCCGGCTCGTTCGGTCGTGGCCTGTTGTATGAAAAGATTGTTGGTATAAGTGCCGATTGAGCCGTTGGCAAGGTCAACGGTCTTGATGTTGGCCAGAATATGGTTGCGGTCGGCTTGCCCTTGTTGAATAGAAACGAGTGCTTGACCGGCTGCTTTGAAGCCGTCAAGCAATTTCTTGATAGTATCGACGGTATCGGAAGTACCTGCGGTGGCTATAAGGTCTGCAAGACGTTGCAGAATATAGCCGAGCGATTCGGGAGTGATTGCGTCCTTGGCTTTCAAGGCGCGAAACTCAGTAATGAGTTGGGATATTGATTTTGTATCGATAGCCATAACGATGCTGATTTGATACAGCAAAGTTATGGCTATCACTATACAGACGAAAAGACACAGAAAGCAAGGTCAGAGTGTCACTGACCTGCGCATAATATCGGGATTGAGGGCGTTGGAAACTGCCCGACAAAATTCTTGTCCGAGGCTGTCGGCATAAAATTCCTGAATGTTCATCACGGAGGCATAATACTTGCGAGAGAACCAACGCTTGCGTTTGCGACCGTTGGCTTTGCCAATGTCGCCGGGGTTTCCTCGCGGAGTATTGCGTCCCGTACCATAATCCACAAACAAGCCGTATGTATTGAAGGCTTGTGAAAGTGTAATGTCAATGAACTTTCCGTCGGCAGTCATGGAGATGCCGACCGTTGAGCGGTACAACGCTCCTGTGTCTACCGCACCGAGCAGGGCAATTTGTTCGCGCCATATCTTAACCATAGTATTGTTGAAGGCACTGACGTACTTACGCCGTGCTTCAAGCTGTTCATCATTGTTTCCACTCATCGGCATTGTATCTTAAATCGGTGTAGACATCTACGGCGATTTGGAAATATGCGCAAGCGCAGCCGGAGAAAAAATATCGGTCAATCTCGTTGAACGATATTCGAGGGTCGATATAGATGCAGTTCTGCTCTAATCTGACCCTTTCGAGGATGAGTTTCGACATGAATTGTCGGAACAGCTCGCGCATAGTTTCCATACACTCCGAACGAGCCGACATATCTTCGGCTGCGTGGCGCATGGCGAGGAAAACGGTTTTTACTCGTCGCGTCCTCGGTGTGTTGTTTAACTCGGTATAGCCGTCGGCTATATCGCTGACGCAGCAGAAAGCAGATGTGGTCTGCATCTGAGCGAGTGCTTCCTCGAAGCCCTCCAAACCGCTGACGCGACAAAACAGGAAATTTTCAGCGTTGGCGAGATTGTTGGTGGCGCAAAGATTTTCAAAGAAAAGCGATGCGTCCAAACATCCGAGTAAATGAGCAGATGAGTTATTTCCCATTGGTGCTGATTTTAGCGTTGAGTTCCTTGTATTCACGTGCTTGTGCGTTTAACTCCGTTAAAGCACGGTGCGTATCGAGGGCGAGGACTTCGGCCTCTTTGGTGATGTCGCCTTTGGTGAGCGCACGGATTTGTGCGTTCATAGCGTCCTCGACAGATGGAGCGGACGAGCCGAGCAGGTTGCCGTCGTCGACACCGGCCAACGGCTGAAAAAAGTCGGAGTATTTCTTCGACAGCGTTTCTTTCAGTGAGGCGAACCAGTAGAAGATGTTGATACGTTCCGATGGTTTGAATGTCATAGACTTGCCGTAGAGCGTTGCTCCGAGTTCATCGAGGAGATTGTCGTCTTGTGTGGCGAGATACCCTTGATAGAGGTTATCGCAGATGATGTATGTTTCAAATGGTACACCCTCGAAGTCAGCCGAAAGTGCTTGCTGGCGGTTGATTTTCGAGATGCGAACAGGAACGGTCGGCAGTGAGCCGAGCCAGTCGAGATGCGGCAGCAACTCTGCGAGGGTCACGGGTGTAACCTCGAAAAGCAACTTTCCTTTCTTCAAAATGTATGAGCCGGTTTCCTGACGGCCTATAACCTTTGTGCCGCTCCAACGGAGCAAACAAATGGTCTTTATCTCGTCTGTGGTATGTTCTGCGGCAATGAGTTCGTAGACATAGCGGAGGCGTTTGTCGCCAAGTTCTTGCCAGTCTTGCGGCAAGATGAAATTGATAGAGATTGTCTGCATATTGAGAAAGATTTGATGTTAAAAGAAATAGCCTGTCGATTTCTTTTTGTTACGGAATACAGGCGGTGAGAATAATTCGGCGGTGGCGGAATGATGCCAATCGGGAAACTCGTCCTCGTCCTGACGGATATAGTTCACTATATCGGCAAGGCGACGAGTGCTGAATGTTCCGGCTGTCAGATAGCCCACGATTTGGGCTTTGACTTGCCGAACAACCTCTCGCCTTTTCGGGGTCAGATCTCCGCGCAGGTTTTCGGAGCGGAGTGCTGACATAAGCTCCGGCGACAGCCATTCTTCGGCTAACGATGCTTCAAGGTCTATGACCTGCGAGCGGAGTTCGAGATACTTCTCCCACATGGAGCCGGTGGCTTCGCCGACGGCATCGACAATGCCGAGGTCAGGGAAAAGTGTTGCACCGAAGAAGTCGGCTTGTGAAGATGAGAGCCACTTGCTTGCCCCGACGAGTTCGGGCAGAAGTGCGGCGATGCAGTCGTCGCGGTGGCTCAACATCGAGCCGACGAGCCTGTCTACACGCGACTTAGATGCCGGGGCGAGATTCTGAGTGCTGACAACTCCGAAGCCATTCGGAGTAAGCACGATGTCGAACGAGGGAATTGCACGGCGCAGAGCATCGGCAACAACGAGGCGGCTGCACAATATCTTGATATTGTTGCTGTCGGTGTAGCCACAGATGGTGTTAAACGTACATTCCGAAGTGAAAGTAGTCTTTACCCAGTCTTCGGCAAGGTCGAGAAAGTGCGCGAGCCTTTCGATAAAGGGCGTTTCGCCCTTGACCGTGGCGATTATGTTGGGGATATGGGCGCGTAACTGCGCCTCAGTCGTTATCAGTTTCATAAAAGGAACGAGTTAAGAGTTAAGAGGTACGAGGATTGAAAAAGACTAAGGGTTAGGCGCATCTCGTCCCTCGTTCCCCTTAACTCGTACCTCTCGTGCGTCCTGATGTTCGTCCAGAGTTGTAAGTTGGATGAATGGCACGTCTACCGTCACGCCCTGCCAACCGTTAAAGCGGATGATGATACGATGGACGGTAAAGAGCAGGTCGTGATACGGTTTCTGAAGGGCTTGGGCGATGGTGTACAGCTCGCGCTTGTCAGAGCCGGAGTTATTACTTTGGGCTTTGCCGGGGACTGAACCGACAAGGTTACTATGCACACGCATAGTAAAGCATATCATATTGATTGCTTCCTGAATGTCGGTTTCCCAGTCGCCGCCCTCTTTGCTATCGTCAATCTTGTTGATTACGACATCGTGCTGCTCTTTGCCGTCGGGCGAGATATAGAAAGTGGAGAACCAGGCTTTGCCGCTGTTCTCCGCGCCGGTCAGGAAATCGAGGATTTGCTGCTTCTCGCGCACGATGCGCTCCTGTTGCTTCCGGCGGTCGGTGATGCCTTCGGCTCGAAAGATGCTCTCCCAATACTTCGCGCCTATCTCGATGTGATACTTAATTGGGGCAGAATTTTTCAGCTTTGCTTCCTTGGCGATGCCGATAAGCTGCTTGATGTTGTACCATTTGCCCCGGAACAATGCGCCATAATAAGGTATGGGATAATAGGTGGAGTCAACAGTAGGAATACGGCTGACGATGGCGAACTTACGACAACGAGTTTTCTTGGCGAGTTTGTCTTGCAGATCTCGCCACGGAGAAGCCGTGTCGAGCAGGTCTATTTCCTCGATGTCGTTGCGAGAGGAAATAGGTTTTCTCCAGTTCGCGTAAAGGATTTTGGCGATGCGCCCTTGCTTGTTGGCCGGAGTGAAACGGCAGTAACAAGCCTCTTTACGCAACAGGCGCACAATCTTTGTGCCCTCCTCGTTGAGAATAAGCACTGACACGGCGAAACCGAAGTGCTTAAAGTCTTGACTTACTCCGAGAAAGTATGAAGCGAGGTCGTTGTCGAGGGTGAAGTCCTCGACGGCACTCTTGACCGCTGCGGAGGCGATGCAGGTATCATACCGCAGACCGGCACCGTAACAGACCTCGGCGTTAAAACACTGGCAGGTGGCGAGTGTTTCGTCTTTCTCAATGAGATTGAGGATGTCGAAAGGCATCTGATTGTCGCCGCCCCACGGAATATAAGAGAGGCTATCGTCTACGATAGTCGGCACAATATCCACATCCTCCTTGAATACGGATGCGGAGTCGACGGTGAACGCTACACGGGCTTCATAGCCCGGCACGTTCTCCACGGAGTTGTAATTGAGGTTTTCGATATTCATAGCGAAAGAAATTGAGCGTTAGAGAAAAACTTCCAAGTCGTTGACGCGGAAGATGCAGCAGTCACGGACGCGGCGACATTCGCCGGAGGTTAGCAACTTCACGTTGCGCCAACCTCCGTAAAAATCATATCTCAAAGAGATGCAATTTTGCAGGTGGAGAATTGAGCCGTCAGACTTCCAAACGGAAATATCGACAGGGTCGCCGCTGTTGAGCATCGTGCGAGCGGTGGATATGTGTATCGAGCGAGCCATTGGTTACGAGTAAATCGGGTTGAAAGGAGAAGTAAAGATGCCCGGTGAAGCAGGGAGCTGAACGATTGGGCGGTTGTTGGCATACCGCCATTTGAACTTTACGGAGTTCGGTTTCTCGTCACCGTCCTGCATTTCGCAGGTACATTCGGTGATGAGGATAGGCACAATCACAAGAGGGTCTTCGGGATTGGTTGCGTCCGGCTCTATTCTGAATACATCGTGCGAGGAAAAGAGTTGGTCTATCCACTCGGCTTCATCGGAGGTCAGCGGTTGCGCCTGAACTTCGTAGGTCTTTTCTGTAGTTTGGTTGTAGAAGCGAGAGGTGCCGTTGATAACGGCGAGCGAGCGGTCTACATCCGTCTTGGAGGTCGTTACCTGTGGTAATGCCGCCCAGTCCCAAACGTTGAAGCAGTTGCGGAAGTAGAATGTCTCGCGCTCATCGAGTGAGGGGTCAACGAAAAATGTAATGGAGCGTTGACCGACACGGACACAGAACATGACGAGTTCGATTTCTGAGGGGCGGACAAGTGCGAACCCTGCCGCATCAGCAACAATCGCGCTTTGGGCGATGTTGATTTGCACCACTCCCGATGAGGTGGCGGTCTTGCCGGAATCCATATAATATTCGTGTTTGTATATCGCCTCACTTCCGTATTTACGGAAAGTGTGTGCGACAGTATAGGCGATGCTTTCTCCCTTTTCGGCATAGAAGAAAAGGGAGATTGTGGAGTTGGGTGTAACTCTGCGGACGGAAAGAGTAGTCAGAAAATTCTCTTTGAGGAAGATCGATACATCGGCATTGGCGGTGAATCGGTCGCAATAGAGAACGTGGATAACCCACGAGTCGGCTTTATTGTCGACGGTATCGGAGAATGCACGGAGTGTAAAGTCGGCGGTGGCAGAGTTTGATATACGCATATTGTCCTCGATGAGCCTACCGAGGTCGTATAGTTTCACCCTGCCGGCATGGGCATAGTATCGCTCGGAAAGCAGTACGACATTGCCAAAGGCGGTGAGCGTGACATCGACGTATGTACCGTCGACATCTATATCAACATCTCCGATAGCCGACGACAGGAGCATTTCTTGTGGTTTATATGTAATTCGGTGTGCCATACCGCAAAATTACCCTTGTAATTTGAATGGATAAAAGACAGTAAAAGCGGTCAACCCCGGAGGGTCAACCGCTGAATGGAGCGTTTGGAGAAGTTATTTCTCCAAATGGTCGGGAACGAAGTCGGGAGCATCGGGGTTGATGCCGCGCTCGATGTACTTCTTGCGAAGTGCATTGTAGCTCTGAACGACTATCTGATTGATGATGCGAAAGTGCAGGTCTTCAATCAGGAGAGCCAACTGCTCGCTGTGGCTCGGAAACTGTGTGCCAAAGGCGTAGTTGATTGTACGCGCTGCATCGAGGATAACTTGCAACTCTTGTTCGGTAAATTTGTTGTAGTTGATTTCCATTGTTTTGGATTTATAGGGTGAAACATTCGTGATCTCTGTTGTCGATGTGGAGGATTGAGAGCGTGTAATTCTCGCAACCTTTGCAGTACTCGACTCTGATAAAGTCCTCGCCGTCGCGCCAACAGAACCATAGGGCTTTTCGCATTGCGTCCAAGTCGCTGTCCGCCATAAATCGGAATTTTCCTTGTTTTGTGTAGCAGGTATATTCGTACATGATTGTGAGAATTAGCGGTTTGACTTTCGGGAAGAAAGCGAGGGAGGCTTATGCCTCCTCTCGCGCTGCCTCGAACTGGAGGCGTTCATAGATGTTTTGGGAGATTGTTGCTCCGTAGCGAGCTTTGAGCAAGTGCATATAGCGCATGGCACTCTTGGCTGTCTTGCATCCGCAGCCTACATTGTCCTTGGGGGCAACGCCCTTGAAGTAGACGTACCAGCGGTTGAACTTGCGCTGAGCCACGATGAGCTTGGGAGTTGAAGTAGCCGGAGTAGTCTCGACGGCTGGAGCTGCTGTTTGAGCTGTGATGTTCTCTGCGGATTTTTTAGTTTTCTTTGCCATGATTTTGAAGTATTTGGGGTTTGAAATGTGAGCCGAGGCTCTTAATTTTTACGGTACAATCATTTGGGAGAGCGCGGAAAGCGGCAATGCAAATAATTCCAAGAAAAATTTTAAGGCACATTGGTTGCCGGTAAATACTACCGCCCATTTATAGGCGGTGGAGATTTATAAAATTTATCGCAGCCCCGAGGTGGCGGCAAGGAACGCAGTCGGGATAGAGAAACGGTATTTGCAGATAGCGGTGCGCCCTACCTTTGTACAGGAAAAATAGACCTCGGTTCACTCCCCCAATACGAGATTGGCAAATAGAAAACTAACGCAGAGAACGTAGCCAAACAGCCCCGTCGGAGAGCCACGGCACACAACTCCGCATTCAGCGTGGTAGCAAGTTTAATAGCGTTAAGGTATGTCGTTCAAGGTTTACCAAAGGCGTAGGCAGTCGATGAAGTCAAAGAGTGCAGCCGTATGGTCTTGCGCTCGATATGGAGCAACGCCAAAACATCGAACGCTTTTAGTCGGGGCGAGTTGCGGCGGTGTCCGTCGCGCCCGAAAGTCAGACCGCTTCACAATGATGTAGTCCGAATATCACAAAATAAGAATAGGAAATGGAGTATGCCGACAGCGGACGCGATGAGCCATAGCCCTGAGGTTGGAGCGTCAGCGAGGGCAAAGGTTGAGTGCAGGGGTGCGAGAATAGCCCTCAATCCTCCGACAACAAACGATGTTTTACCAAACCTTAAGCAATGGAAATCGGCAAATGAGAGAGATGCAATCTCGATGCGCGGTGAAGCGACTTCCGGGAGCGTAACACCACAGATAAAGTCGGCATAGAGGCGGTGCCGGAGTGCCGATTGACAACGGAGCAGAGCGGTGGCGATGAATGAGCAAGGATAAAGGCTGCCCCGGCGGACAGCCTACCCTTTGAGGGAGGTTTGATTTATCAGTATGCGTAGCAACCCTGTATCATTGTGTAGTCGACATTGTCGTACATTGAAGCTGCGATTTCCTGGGCTTCATCGGCGTTACGGGCTTCGATTTCTTCTGTGTAGCTTTCGCCGTCGAAAGTGATTACTTCTACCGAGTAGTATTTGAGCTTGCGGTTGGAGTTGAGAGAGCTGTCTAATATGTTCATTACGTGGGTCATGATTTTGAAGTTTAAGAGGGTTTTTACTGTGCGCCGGGGCGCGTTTGATTTTTACGAACAATCAAGTGGGAAGCTGTTTGAGACCGAACAAAAATTTAGAGAGAATTTTAAGCGCAGCGGCTAAAAATGAGGCTTGTACCATTTTCAGTAAAATTGTCGAAGAAATAGCGAAGCGGTTTTAGTGAGCCGGAGGGAAGTCGAGTTGGCGACCTAACTTTGTACAGGAAAAATAAGCCGTGGCTCGCTCCCCAAAAACGGAAAAGGCAAATAGAAAACTAACCGCAGGAAAGATAGCCATACCGATCCGCCGGAGAGACAGGCCATCACTCCGCACTCGTCGGTGCAGCAAGTGAGACGGTACGGCTATCAAGGGTGTGGCGAGGACACGTCGGCGATGGATGAGGCCGGGAGCGTGTGCGCCCTTTACATGCGCTCAAAGCGCGGTGCGGAACGACCCCGAAACACGGAGAACGCCGGGCGAGGCAATAAGCGGCGGCGGTGGCCGTCGCGCCGGAAGTCAGACTGTCCAATGCGATGATTCCGTCTGACACAAAACCGCCATTGGAGATTGCCGACAACGGAAGCGATGCGACATTCCTCTTTGCGGTGGTACGACAATGAGGATTGTGTGGAGTCAGGCGGCCAATAACCAAACTCATCGCATAGCACGGCGATAGACAATACAAACCCTCCCGAAGCGATGTGATGAAATGCCGTTGATCATCTTCCGAAGAACTCTGCGGCTTGTGGGGCAAAGAGCGGTCAGCTCGGATGGCCGACAGGCACCTGCCCGGAGCACAGCGTTTGCGGAGGGTCTGACCCGCGACCCTCGGCTTGAAGGCGGTGCCGGGAGCCGATAGACAATTGGGAATGGAGCTATGGTTGAAAAGAGCATGGGAAAAGGCTGCCCCGGCGGACAGCCGTCCCTTTGAGGGAGGATAGGTTTTACCAAGCTGCGTAGCAGCCCTGAACCATTGTGTAGTCGACATCATCGACTTGTGATGCTGCGATTTCCTGGGCCTCCTCGGCGCTGCGGGCTTCGACTTCTACCGAGATGCTTTCGCCGTCGAAAGTGATTACTTCTACCGAATAGTATTTGAGCTTGCGGTTGGAGTTGAGAGAGCTGTCGAATATGTTCATTACGTGGGTCATGATTTTGAAGTTTAAGAGGGTTTTTACTGTGC
>OHIN01000575.1_pt1 | contig 25186 bp, 19 predicted proteins | sample 1568261 | NCBI WGS metagenome assembly OHIN01 (sample SAMEA3879578, study PRJEB24766) | human gut metagenome | biome: human-associated habitat; feature: feces | place: USA | collected 1985/1987
GGTCTTTTTACTCGATTTATTTAGTTCCGGTCCCACAGGACCGGTCCCGCCATTGCGAAATAGCTTATTCCTGATCCTCTGTAACGTTCACAGTTGTCTCAGCAGATTCGGTTTCAAACTTTTCATCCGGTACTGTCTCGCAGGTGCAGGTCTCATCCGTCTTTTCTTCTCCGACGGTTTCGGACGATTCGGCTGTATCGACAACATCGATATCGTCATCCTCCGGCTTTGTCTCCGCGATCTTTGCACCGCACTTGCTGCAGAAAGCAGAGGTCTTTTCAATCTTTGCACCGCATTCCGGACAGTGGATAAATCCTTCTAAGGTGGAGAGCTTGTCCTGAAGCTCGTCGATGGTCTTTAAGCTTTCGCGGATCAGGGTGAATTCTGCGGTGTAGGCCTCCTCATCTGCTTCATTTGCGGCTTCGAATACCTTTTTGCCGATCTGCGCATACTGACGGTTCAAAGCCTCTTTCTCCCTTGAGAGCTGCGTCTTTAACTGGACTGTGTCAGAAAGCTCCTTTGTCTTCTGGGCAACCTGTTTCCCGGTTTCGGTGAGGCTGCGTTTCATATCTGTAAAAAATGCCATTGCAATAAACTCCTTTCGAAAGTGGATTGGTACAACCGCCTTAAAAGGCGGCGATATATTGTCTCTATTTTAATCTTTTTAGAAGAAAAAGTCAATTTCCAATGCCAGATTCATGAAGCGGTGGAAAAATCCAATGCCACCGCTGTATTGTACAGAATTTTCAGATCGGAAAATTCCTGCCCGCATACAGTAACCGCAGAACAATTATAGGACTTTAGTAGGTTGATGTGGAAGATAAAGTGTGCTATGATGAAAGCATTCAGCAGGTCTGCGCTTCCTGCGCAGTCCATATGTCAGACATAATGGAGGAAACGATCATGGGAGAAAAGAGAAAACCGGCAACGATCTGCATCCAGAGCGGATGGAAACCAAAGAACGGAGAGCCGAGAGTTCTTCCGATTTATCAGAGCACAACTTTTAAATATGAGACGAGCGAACAGATGGGAAGACTGTTCGATCTGGAGGAAGATGGGTATTTCTATACAAGACTTGCGAACCCGACGAATGATGCGGTAGCGGAAAAGATCTGTGAGCTGGAAGGCGGCACGGCCGCAATGCTGACCAGCAGCGGTCAGGCTGCAAACTTCTTTGCTCTGTTCAACCTCTGCGAAGCAGGCGACCATATCGTGGCATCCAGCACCATTTACGGCGGTACCTTCAACCTGATCTCGGTCACCATGAAGAAGATGGGCATTGAAGCCACCTTCGTGGACCCGCTGTGCACCGAGGAAGAGCTGAACGCCGCATTCCGGCCCAATACCAAGGTAGTGTTCGGCGAGACCATCGCAAACCCGGCCTTGACCGTGCTGGACATCGAGAAGTTTGCCAAGGCTGCTCACGCCCACGGCGTGCCGCTGATCGTGGACAACACCTTCCCCACGCCGGTCAACTGCCGCCCCTTTGAGTGGGGCGCGGACATCGTCACCCACTCCACAACCAAGTACATGGATGGCCACGGCGCAGTGCTGGGCGGTGCCATCGTGGACGGCGGTAAGTTCGACTGGATGGCCCACGCCGACAAGTTCCCCGGCCTGTGCACCCCGGATGACAGCTACCACGGCATCACCTACGCTGAGCGCTTCGGCAAAGAGGGTGCCTTTATCACCAAGGCGACCGCGCAGCTGATGCGTGATTTTGGCTCTATGCAGTCGCCCATGAACGCCTACATGCTGAACCTCGGTCTGGAAAGCCTGCATGTCCGGATGCAGCGCCACTGCGCCAACGGTATGGCCGTGGCAGAGTTCCTTGAGAGCCATCCCAAGGTGGCCTACGTGAACTACTGCGGTCTGGAGTCCAGCCCGTACCATGCACTGGCAGAGAAGTATCTGCCGAATGGCAGCTGCGGCGTGGTCAGCTTTGGTCTGGCCGGCGGTCGTGAGGCTGCAAGCATCTTTATGAAGAATCTGAAGCTGGCAGCCATCGAGACCCATGTGGCCGATGCCCGCACCTGCTGCTTGAACCCTGCATCCAGCACCCACCGCCAGATGAACGATGAGCAGCTGAAAGCTGCTGGTGTGCCCGCAGAGCTGGTGCGCATGAGCTGCGGTCTGGAAAGCAGCGAGGATCTCATTGCGGATATCGCACAGGCGCTGGATAAGATCTAAAAGGCAAACGGGTTCGCCCTCTCAGCTTCGCTTCGCTCAGCGGTTCCCCCGAGGGGGGAGCTTTATGCATCTGCCGGTTTGGGCCCCTCTCCATAAAAGGTACTCCAGAAAAGCCCGCAGGCTTTTCTGGAGTACAAAGTACAAAAATAAATTCCGCTGAAGATAGCCAGAGCGTCAGCGGAGGCTATTCTAAATCGTTAGGAGTACGACACTATGCCGCTGATCATTCCCAAGACTCTGCCTGCTTACGATGCCCTGTACAAGGAGAACGTCTTTGTCATGCACCGCGAGCGCGCCCTCGCCCAGCATATCCGGCCGCTGGAGATCCTGATCCTGAACCTGATGCCCACCAAGATCACCACCGAGACCCAGATCGCCCGTCTGCTAGCAAATACCCCGCTGCAGGTGCACATGACCCTGCTGCAGACGGCCAGCCATGCGGCGACCCACGTTTCGGCGGCACACCTCGAATCGTTCTATAAGAACTTTGACGAGGTAAAAAACAACCGCTACGATGGCATGATCATCACCGGTGCACCGGTGGAGACCATGGACTTTGAGCAGGTGGATTACTGGCAGGAACTGTGCGAGATTATGGACTTCAGCGAGACGAATGTCTACTCCACCCTGCATGTGTGCTGGGGCGCGCAGGCGGGCCTGTACTACCACTACGGCGTGCACAAGCAGCTGCTGCCGGAAAAGATGTTCGGCGTGTTCGAGCACCGGGTCGTCCGCCCGTCGAACCCGCTGGTGCGCGGCTTTGATGAGGTGTTCTATGCGCCCCACAGCCGCCACACCGGCATCAGCCGCGAGGATGTGGACAACTGCAAGGTTCTGCGCATCCTTGCCGAGAGCGATGTGGCCGGGCCTTTCCTCATGAGCACCGAGAACGGACGGCAGATCTTTGTCACCGGCCACCCGGAGTACGACAAGTACACGCTGGATTCAGAGTACCGCCGCGATGTGGACAAGGGCCTGCCCATCCATGTGCCGGTGAATTACTACCCGGATGATGATCCCACAAAGCCGCCGCTGTTCCGCTGGCGTGCCCACGCCCACCTGCTGTATGAGAACTGGCTGAACTACTATGTCTACCAGAATACCCCCTATGATCTGGGCGAGATCCAGCGCGTAAAGCACGAATAAATGCACAAAAACCGGTATTGCGTCAAAATTGCGCGATACCGGTTTTTGTGCTATACTGTTCCTGCGGCCCTTCTCCATTCCCCTAACCGCGGAAAGGAGGTGAACCCCTTGGAAACTCTCTCTACATTTATTCAAACCGTTGCCGCGCAGGTAGTTGCCTACTATCTGTGCACATGGATCGACGGTAAGATCGGCAAGGGCAGCAAACACTAAAAGAAGCCCCCGGTACTGACACTACCGGGGGCTTCGTGTTTCGGCATGAACCCGATGGATTCAATCTCTCTACATTGCCTATCTTTAGTATATGCAGTTTTGGGCAAAAGTCAAGCGATGAAATGTAAATTATTTTTTACGCCTTACCGGCTTTTTCTTGCGCACGCTGTAGCCAAAGGTGCCCAGCTTCCGGCCCAAAGCCAGATAGTCACCGTGACTGTAGACGATGAGTTTTGCCTTTTCGAGACACAGCTTGCCGCTTTCGTCCAGCAGGCTTTCGTCCACATCACAGGCCACCACTTCGGCAAGGAACAGATCGTGGCTGCCCAGCGGGATCACCTGGGTCACTCTGCACTCAAGATTCACCGGGCTTTCTTCCAGAATGGGGCAGTCGGTCAGTACAGTGCCGGGGGCAGCGTGCAGGCCGCAGGCGGCAAACTTGTCCACGTCACGGCCGCTTTTCACGCCGCACCAGTCCACCGAACGCACCAGCGCTTCGGTGGGCAGATTGATGGCAAACTGTCCGCTTTCCTGAATGAGGTGGTGGCTGTAGCGTTCCGGCCGAACGCTGATGGATACCATGCTGGGCTGGGTGCAGATGGTGCCCGTCCAGCCGATGGTGATGAGATTGGGCTTTTCCAGCCCGCCGCAGGACACCAGTACCGGCGGTTCCGGGTTCAGCAGGGTGCTGCCGCGCCAGCTCTGTTTGCTCATCCGTGATACTTCCTTTCGTAGGGGGCCCAGGTGCGCTCGCTGATGATGTAGCGCGGACGGGCCTTGGTCTCCATATAGATCTTACCGATATATTCGCCGATGACGCCCAGACACACCAGCTGCACGCCGCTCATGAAGCAGACGATGCACACGATGGAGGCCCAGCCGGCCACGCTGCTGCCCATGGCGGCACACACGATGGCCCAGACGACCCCGATAAAGCCGATCAGGCTCACGGCAATGCCTGCCCCGGTGATGATGCGGATGGGCTTGTTGGAAAGGCTGGTGATGCCGTCAAAGGCCAGCGCCAGCATCTTGCTCAGAGGGTAGTGGCTCTCACCGGCAAGGCGCTCATGGCGCGCGTAGGTGACAACCTCGCTCCGGAAGCCCACCAGAGGCACCATGCCGCGCAGGAAAATGTTCACTTCCCTGTAGTCGGCAAAGCTTTCCAGCACACGGGTGCTGATGAGGCGGTAGTCTGCATGGTTGAACACGATGTCCGCGCCCAGAGCGTTCATCACATGGTAAAAGCCCTCGGCGGTGAACCGCTTGAAGAAGGTGTCCGTATCGCGGCGGCTGCGCACGCCGTAGACCACCTCGGCACCGTCCAGATACTTTTTTACCATCTCGTCCATGGCGTTGATGTCGTCCTGACCATCGCAGTCGATGGAAATGGTAATGTCGCAGGTGCCGCTGTGCAGCGCCTCCATCAGACCGGCCAGCACGGCGTTCTGGTGGCCGCGGTTGCGGCTCTGGGCGATGCCGATATAGTGCTCGTCCTGCGCGGCAAAATTCTGGATCAGCTCCCATGTCTTGTCTTTGGAGCCGTCGTTCACGAACAGCACCCGGCTCTTTTCACTCACAAGGCCCTGTGCGGCCAGAGAATGGATCTTTTCCAGAAACATGGGTGCTGTGATGGGCAGCACCTGCTCTTCGTTGTAGCAGGGGATTACGATCCATAAAATCGGTTTTGACATATTTAAAAATACTCCTTAAAAATAATAAGATAATGCCGCTGACGGTTACGGCCTTCCAGTGAAAAAGAGTTTTAGAAAAATCCGCAGATTTTTCTAAAACTCAAATATAAAAATAAAGTTTCTGCTGAATACAGCCAAAGCGCACGCGGCGGCTATTCAAATGGTCACTGCACCATCTGCTTCAACACCTCGGGTTTCAGCAGTTTGAAGCTGCTCTTGTAGGTGTCCAGCAGGCCGTCCCGCTGCATCTGGCTCAGCTCACGGCTGAGGGCGCTGCGGTCACAGTTCAGGTAATCTGCCAGCTGGATGCGGGAGAACGGGATGCTGAAGGTCAGGCTTCCGGCCCGTTCGCTCTCGCTCAGAAGATAGGCGCACACCTTGGCCCGCAGACTTTTGAGCACCAGCAGGTCTACCCGGCGGGAGAGGGAAAAATATTTATCGCTGATGGTGCGCACCAGATTGCGCAGCGCCAGCTGATGCGCCGGGCTGCCGTCCGACAGCAGAAGCTGCTCGTAGGGGATGAGCAGCACCTCGCAGGGGGCCGATGCCACCACCGTGACCGGGCTGGTCCGGCTGGAACCGCCCAGCACATCGCCGAACACCCCGCCCGGCTCCATGTGGGTGATGGGGATACGGGTGCCCTGCGGCCCAGGACGGTAGGCTTCCAGCTCGCCGTTCAGCACGATGCCTACTCGGCGGCTGGGTTCGCCCGCCAGCACAAGGGCCTCGCCCTTGCCGTAGCTGCGCACCACGGCGCCCAGCTGGCTCAGCAGGGTCTGCAGCTCTTCAGCGGTCAGACCATTGAATAATGAGGTGGAGCATAACAGCGAAAGATAGTTTTTCATCGCAAATTTGTGGGAAAGACCTGGGGTCTCCACAGCCCTCCTGCAATTCCGTTGCACACGCAACGGTATTTTTGATTCTATTATAGTAAACTTAGACCCGCAAAGCAAATGATTTTGCAAATTTGCTTTGTAAAAAATATAAAAAGACAGTCCGATGATTCTGTGCAAAGTTTTGCGGCACAGGAATCGTGCCGTCTGATGAGGAAAAGAGGGAACCCCGCATGAAAAAACTGACATCTGTGCTGCTGGCTCTGGCCCTTGCGCTGAGCCTTGCCGCCTGCGGCGGCGCAGCATCCGGCACCACTGCTTCCAGCGCTGCCTCCGGCGAAGCCGTCTCCGAAGCTGCTTCCAGCGAGGAAGCCAAGGAGCTGTCCACCACCGATGCTCTGCGCATCGCCGGCCTGAAGGGCCCCACCACCATGGGTCTGGTGAACCTGCTGAGCATGGAAGAGGAAGGCACTGCTTCCATGGATTATGACCTGCAGCTCTACGGTGCTGCCGATGAGATCGTGCCCCTGCTGATGAAGGGCGAGCTGGACATGGCCGCCATCCCGGCAAATCTGGCTGCGACTCTGTATCAGAAGACGGAGGGCGGCATTCAGGCTGTTGCCGTCAACACGCTTGGCGTGCTGTACGTAGTGGAAAAGGGCGGCGATACGGTCCAGTCCATGGCAGACCTTGCAGGTCGTACCATCCTGTCCACCGGCAAGGGCACCACGCCCGAGTACGTGCTGCGCTACCTGCTGACCCAGAACGGCATTGACCCGGACAAGGACGTGACCATTGAATACTACAGCGAGGCCACCGAGGTCACGGCTCAGATGGCCAATACCGAGGATGCCATTGCCGTCCTGCCCCAGCCCTACGTGACTGCTGCAGGTCTGCAGGACGACACCCTGCGTGTGGCTCTGGATCTGACCGAGGAGTGGAACAAGGTAGCCGATACCCAGCTCATCACGGGCGTGACCGTGGTGCGCAAGGAGTATGCCGAGGAACACCCGGACGTGGTGGCTGCATTCCTGACCGACTACGCCAAGAGCGTGGAAGCTGCCAATACCGATCTGGACGGCACCGCTGCTTTGTGCGAGGAGCAGGGCGTTGTGGCCAAGGCTGCGATCGCAAAGAAGGCTCTGCCCGAGTGCAACATCGTATGCCTGACCGGCGACGAGCTCAAGACCAACGCATCCGCTTATCTGCAGGTGCTGTTTGACGCCGACCCCAAGGCAGTGGGCGGCGCAATGCCCGGCGACGATTTCTATTGGACTGCCGAGTAAGCCTTTCCTGAACCAGACCTTCTCTCCGGCCGCTGTGCGATTGGTACGCACGGCGGCTTTTTTGTTTGCACAAAATGCTTGTATCCCAGCTTTTGTACTCCCTGCACAAATTTAGAGATAATTTTTTGTGAATGAAAATGGATGGAATTGACCGAAAATGATTGATTTTGGCGCTATATTTGCTATAATAAAGATGCGATCAACCAAAACAACGCATAAACGGTCACAAACCGTCAAAAAAAAATAAAGCCAAAGGAGAGGATGCAGATGCTGGCAGAAGAACGCTTCAGCCTGATCATGGAACAGCTGGACCGCAAACGCACCGTCACGGTGCAGGAGCTGTGTGAGGCGCTGAACACCAGCGAATCCACCATCCGCCGCGACCTGACCGAGCTGGACCGGCAGGGCAGGCTGAACAAGGTGCATGGCGGTGCCACGCTGCCGGACAGCCGCTTTCTGGCAGACGAACCCACCATGGAAGCAAAGGAAACGCTGGCGGTGGAGCAGAAGCGCAGCATCGCACAGGCTGCGGCGCAGCTCATCAATGCGAACGATTTTGTGTTCATCGATGCCGGTTCCACCACGCTGGAGCTGGTGCGGGCCCTGACCGGAGATGCCCTCAAGGCCAGCTATCTGACCAACGGCGTGGCCCACGCCCGGGCGCTGGCCCAGAAGGGCTGCCGGGTGTATCTGCCCGGAGGACTGCTGCGGCCCCAGACCGAGGCCATTGTGGGTGCGCCTACCGTGAGCATTATCCAGCAATACAATTTCACCAAGGCCTTCATGGGTGCCAACGGAGTGGCACTGGAAGCAGGCTTTACTACCCCGGACCCGGAAGAAGCCGCCGTCAAGGCGGCAGCGGTGCACCGGGCACGGGAAACATGGTTCCTTGTGGATGACGCCAAGTTTGCCCGCATCTACCCGGCGGTCATCGCCGATCTGCAGGGCGGTGCCATCCTCACTAACCGCTGCCCCAATCCGAAATACAAACAGTTTACACTGGTAAAGGAGACGGAAGTATGATCTACACAGTTACATTCAATCCGGCCATCGATTATGTGGTGCGCTTGGAAGCACCGCTGGAAGTAGGCGAGGTGAACCGCGCAGCCGGTGAGGACTGCGTGCTGGGCGGCAAGGGCATCAACGTGTCCGGCGTGCTGGCACAGCTGGGCTGCGGGAGCGTGGCACTGGGCTTTGTGGCGGGCGAGACCGGTGCATGGCTGGAGCGGGGCCTTGCCGCACAGGGCATGAAGACTGACTTTGTGCATCTGGAGCAGGGCATGACCCGCATCAATGTAAAGATCAAAGCCGGGCAGGAGACCGAGCTGAATGGGGCGGGCCCCGACATCCCGGAGAGCGCTATGCAGGAGCTGGAAAAGAAACTGGACAGCCTGAACGAGGATGATATCCTCATTCTGGCGGGCAGCATTCCCAAGAGTCTGCCACAGGATACCTACGAGCGGCTGCTGGCCCGGCTGCAGGGCAGGGGCGTGCGCGCGGTGGTGGATGCCACCCGCGACCTGCTGGTGAATGTTCTGCAGTATCACCCCTTCCTCATCAAACCCAACAATCACGAGCTGGGCGAGATCGTGGGCAAGGTGCTGAAAACAGAGGAAGAGATCATTGCTGCGGCCCGCACCCTGCAGGAAAAGGGCGCCCGCAACGTGCTGGTGAGCATGGCGGGGGACGGTGCCCTGCTGGTGGACGAGCAGGGACAGGTACACCGCATCGGCTGCCCCAAGGGAAAGGTTGTAAACAGCGTGGGCGCAGGCGACAGCATGGTGGCCGGCTTTGTGGCTGGCTGGATGCAGACCCGGAGCTATTCCTTTGCACTGCGTCTGGGCACCGCCTGCGGCAGCGCCACCGCGTTCAGTCTGGGTCTTGCTACCAAAGAAAAAATTGACGAACTGATGAAGGAAATCTGACCCTCTGTGACGGAGAGGGTTGCAGTTATACAGGAAGGGAGAAAAATCATGCGTATTACGGAATTATTCACCGCGCAGTCCATCGCACTGGATGAGGCTCTGACCGATCAGGAGCAGATCATCAGCCGTCTGGTGGAGCTGCAGGCCACCCATGGCAACATCACGGACAAGGAAGCCTACAAAAAGGCCCTTTATGCCCGTGAGGCGGAGGGCTCCACCTATGTGGACAACGGCATCACGGTGCCCCACGCCAAGACCAATGTAGTCACCCGGCCCAGTCTGGCGGCGCTGCGGCTGAGCAGCCCGGTGCAGTACAATGCCGAGGACGACGGCACCACCGACCTGCTGTTTGCCATTGCAGCTCCGGAAAACGGAAGCCTGCATGTGGACATGCTGGCCCGTATGATGCAGATGCTGATGAACGAGGACTTTGTAGAAAAGCTGAAGGCCGCAAAGACCCCGGCAGAGTTCCTTGACTGCATCGATGCACAGGAGGAGGCTCAGTTCGGTGCGGAGAGCTTCACCCAGCAGGAGATCCCCCAGAACGGCTACCGTATTCTGGCCGTGACCGCCTGCGTCAACGGCATTGCCCACACCTACATGGCAGCCGAAGCCCTGACCAAGGCCGGTGACAAGCTGGGTCTGCCCACCAAGGTGGAGACCAATGGCTCGGACGGTGCCAAGAACATCCTCACCAGAGAAGAGATCGCAAACTGCGATGGCATCATCGTGGCGGCAGAAAAGAAGGTGGAGACCGCCCGCTTCGACGGCAAGCCGGTGCTGTTCACCCGGGTGGACGATGGCATCCACAAGCCGGAGGAGCTCATCAAGAAGATCGTGCACGGCGAGGTGCCTGTTTACCACGCCGAGGGCGGCGCACAGGCCGCCGAGGATGCTTCCGGCAAGGACAGCTTTGGCCGCACCCTGTACAAGAACCTGATGAACGGTGTCTCCCACATGCTGCCCTTCGTGGTGGGCGGCGGCATCATGATTGCACTGGCGTTCCTGCTGGACGATTACACCATCGATCCCTCCAACTTTGGCATGAACACCCCGGCCGCTGCCTTCTTTAAGACGGTGGGCAACGCAGCCTTCGGTTACATGCTGCCCATTCTGTCGGCCTTCATCGCCATGTCCATTGCAGACCGTCCGGGTCTGGCAGTCGGCTTTGCGGGCGGTGTGCTGGCCATGAACGGCACCAACTTTGCAGGCATTGCAGCGGGTGAGACCACCGGTGTTTCCGGCGGCTTCCTTGCGGCGCTGCTGGCCGGTTTTGCTGCAGGCTACATCGTTGAGCTGCTGAAAAAGATCACCGAAAAGCTGCCTGCCAGCCTGAACGGCATCCGCCCCATGCTCATCTATCCGCTGGGCGGTATGCTCATCCTCGGCGCGGTGATGTGCGGCATCAACCCGGTCATGGGCATGATCAACACGGCCATGACCGATTGCCTGAACGCCATGGGCGGCACCTCCAAGGTGCTGCTGGGTGCCATCGTAGCCGGTATGATGAGCATTGATATGGGCGGCCCCTTCAACAAGGCAGCTTACGTCTTTGGCACGGCAGCCCTTGCCTCCGGCAACTATGAGGTGATGGCCGCTGTCATGGTGGGCGGCATGGTCCCTCCCATCGCCATCGCCCTGTCCACCACCTTCTGCCCCAAGAAGTGGACTGCCGACGAGCGCCGCAACGGCATCGTGAACTACGTCATGGGCCTGTGCTTCGTTACCGAGGGCGCGATCCCTTATGCAGCAGCAGATCCCCTGCGTGTCCTGCCCAGCTGCGTGGCCGGTGCAGCGGTGGCCGGTGCGCTCTCCATGACCTTCGGCTGCGCTCTGCGTGCACCGCACGGCGGCATCTTCGTGTTCCCTGTGGTTGACCACGCCGTGCTGTACTGTGTGGCGCTGGCCGTGGGCAGTGTGCTGGGTGCCGTGATCCTGAGCCTGCTCAAGAAAAACCGTACCGACGCAGAATAAACGCTATTCCCTCCATATTCGAGATACTTCATAAAGCCGCAGCAAGCCCCCGGGGAGACCCGGGGGCTTGCTGTATCCAGTTACCCGGCAGGACGGCAGGAAGCTTTCTCCGCGAACAGCCCGGAACCCACGGTTCCGCCCCACCACCTGCGGTGGCAGGGCCCCACTTCCCGGTCATTCGCTGGAGAAACTTCCTGCTGTCCTGCAAAACTACAGATAATTTTAGAATCAGATATAATCCGAAATGTACGGGATCTTATGGAACAGTACATCGTCCAGCCGTTCCACGGCTTCCTCCCGGCCCTCGATGCGTTCCAGCTCAAACAGGCGTTCTGCGGTCTTGTAGCCCAGCAGCAGGGTGGAAAGGGTGCCGATGCCCATTTTCAGGTGGTATTCGGCGGGGGCATTGGTCAGCTTGCAGCCGCCGTCTGCAAATCGGATGCGGAAGGTGCGGTCGTTCCAGGGCAGAAGAGTGTCCTCGATCTCCAGCTCGATGCACAGCTCGCCGCCGTCCGGGTCGCAGGGGTAATCCTCCAGAAAGCCGGCCACATCCACGATACGGCCCATGGCATAGGGGCGGATGGCCTCCTTGATGTCGCCGTCGTCCATTTCAAAGGCGATGGGCTCACTGAAATAGGTGTTGCCGTGCACCTCATCGATCATGGAATCGTGGGCGTGGATATACTCCCACAGGCCCTTCTGGGCCTCGCGGTTCAGGTAGATCATTTCCTTGATGTGCATGATATCGTTCTTGATGAGGTACACCATGTAGCCGCAGGGCTTGTCCTTTACATTATAATAGACGGCAACGTTGGTGTCGTCCTCATCCCAGCGCCAGTATTCTTCCCATGCCAGCGCGTTGCGGAACAGGCACCCGTGCGTGATGGAAGCAAAGTGCGAGTGCAGCTCGTGGAATTCGGTGTTGTCCCATGCGACGCGCCGCACATAGCCGGGCGCGGAGACCTTTGTGGGGATCTGCCGGTCCTTGATGTTGAAGGAGATCTTGTTGGAGATGATCTCCCACCCAAGGTGATGGTACAGCGGGATGGAGTAGGGGTAGAGCAGGGCGAAGCTCTTGCCCTCCTTGTGCATCTGTGTCAGTCCCTGGATCATCAGCCGCTTCATGATGCCGTTGCCGGTGTACTCCGGGTAGGTACACACGCTGGTCACAAAGCCTACGTGATATACCGTGTCGTAGATGTTCATTTTCAGCGGGTAGACCGCGAACTGCGAGACGAGGTTTTTGCCGTCAAAGCAGCCCAGCACATCGGCGCGTTCCAGCACAGGAAACTTGGACTGCTTGATCTCGTCGTCCTTCCAGCCGGTGGCGGTAAGCTCTTCCTCGGTCACCTGAAAGGTATAGCGCAGCAGGGCGTTATACTGATCGAGATCGTCGGTCTCAAGATAACGGTATGTATAATCCTCGGCAGAGTTCATGATAGACTTCCTCTCTGTTTTCAAAGGCGTTTGCCGAACAGCTCCATTATACACCCGTTGTCAAAAAGGCGGCAAGAACCATTTTCACAAAAAACAGGGCAAAGAATAAGGCGAAACGCCGCATTTGCTGGAAAAAGCCGCAAGGGCCTCCTTTTGGATTGCACCCGGTTTTTGAGTGTGGTATACTGTTTCTGTTATGGAAAAGTTCCGGTGCGGTGTGCCGGGCACAGCAAAGAGGAAAAGGAAACGAACGATGAAAATTGGATTTGACAACGATAAATATCTTTCGATGCAGTCGGAGCACATCCGTGAGCGCATCAAGAAGTTCGACAACAAGCTCTATCTGGAATTCGGCGGCAAGCTGTTCGATGATTACCATGCATCCCGTGTGCTGCCGGGTTTTCAGCCCGATTCCAAACTGCAGATGCTGCTTCAGCTGAAGGATCAGGCCGAGGTGGTCATCGTTATCAGCGCCGAGGACATCATCAGCAACAAGATCCGCGGCGACTACGGCATCACCTACGATCTGGACGTTCTGCGCCTGATCGACGCCTTTCAGGAGGTGGGCCTGTATGTGGGCAGCGTGTGCGTGACCAAGTACGCCGCCGCACCGGAGGTGGAGGCTTTTGAAAAGCGGCTGAACGGTCTGGGCATCCGCACCTTCCGCCACTACAAAATTCCCGGCTACCCCAACGATGTGGCCCGCATCGTCAGCGACGAGGGCTACGGCAAGAACGATTACATCGAGACTCAGCGCCCGCTGGTGGTCATCACGGCCCCCGGCCCCGGCAGCGGAAAAATGGCGACCTGCCTTTCCCAGCTGTACCACGAGTACAAGCGCGGCGTGAAGGCCGGTTACGCCAAGTTCGAGACCTTCCCCATCTGGAACATTCCCCTCAAGCACCCGGTGAATCTGGCCTACGAGGCCGCCACGGCCGACCTGAACGATGTGAACATGATCGACCCGTTCCATCTGGAAGCCTACGGCGTGACCACCGTCAACTACAACCGCGACATTGAGATCTTCCCGGTGGTGAACGCCATGTTCGAGCTCATCGCGGGCAAGAGCCCCTACAAGAGCCCCACGGATATGGGCGTCAACATGGCGGGCAACTGCATCGTGGACGATGCGGTCTGCCGCGAAGCATCCCGCAAGGAGATCCTGCGCCGTTACTTCAAGTGCCTGTGTGAGCAGAAGATCACCGGCACGGTCAAGGAGACCGAGCGCTACAAGCTGGAGCTGCTGCTGAATCAGGCCGACCTGACCGTGGGCCAGCGCGAAGTGGAAAAGCAGGCTCATGCCCGCAGCGAGAGCACCGGCGGGGCCCCCGCTGCCGCCATTGAGCTGCCGGACGGTACCGTTGTCACCGGCAAGACCGGCCCCTTGCTGGGTGCGGCTGCATCTGCCCTGATGAATGCCCTCAAGGTGCTGGCCGGCATCCCGCAGGAGACCGACCTTGTGAGTGCGGCTTCCATTGAGCCCATCCAGACCCTCAAGACCAACTATCTGGGCGGAAAGAATCCCCGCCTGCACACCGATGAGATCCTCATTGCCCTGTCCAGCTCTGCAGCCGACAACGAGCAGGCCGCAGCGGCCATGCACCAGCTGCCGAACCTCAAGGGCTGCGATGTGCACTCCACTGTGCTGCTCTCGAGTGTGGACACCAGCACCCTGAACCGGCTGGGAATGTACCTGACCTGTGACCCCGTTTACGAGGAAGAGGACCGCAAGTACCACAAGCAGTAAATCATACAAAAAACGAAACAGGCGCATCCAAAGGCCGAAAGGCTGGCGGATGCGCCTGTTTTTCATTGGTTCAGATGCCGGTAAAATAGGATTTGTACTTTTCTGCGTACAGCTGGGTGCCCATGCGGCGCAGGCCGCCGTACAGGTGATGCCGGATCAGCGGTTCAATGGCGTCCACATCCTTTTCCCGGATCACGCGCAGGATCTCCCGGTGCTCGCTGAGCACATCCGGCACATTGTTGGCCCGCACCACATCCAGACGGGTGAAGCGGGAGTAGTCCGGCTGCGGCTTGGTCAGGTTCTGCCAGATGTACCACTTGTTCATGCTGCGAAACCAGATGGCGTGCATTTCCAGATCCAGCATGAGAAAGGCATTGATATCCACATTCTCCGGGTCGGTCATGGTCTGGGCCATTTCCTCCAGCAGGTCATATTTGTGCTTGATCTCGATGTACTCTTTGGGCGAACAGACCTGAATGAAATCGCGCAGCACCATGCTTTCAACGGCTGTGCGCTGGTATGCGATCTGATCCACGATATCCAGATTGATGGGGGTGACGATGGTGCCCTTGCAGGGAATGATCTGCACAAAGCCGTTCTGTTCCAGCCGCTGCAGGGCAGCACGCACCGGTGTGCGCGAAATGCCGAACCGTTTGCACAGCTGATTTTCGCTGATGGTCTCTCCGGGCTTGATCTTCAGCGTAACGATATCATGTTCCAACGTCTGGTAGATGTCCTCCGGATGCAGCTGTTCAGCCATGTGCTCACACTCCATTTACACAGTTGATGATAAGATATTTCTATTTTAGCCTGCCCAAAAGAGATTGTCAACGCATGGGAATGAAGTATACAATAGCCTGTATACAAGTAGTGGGTCATGCACAGCCCGAGGACACCCCCCGCTTTGTTTCCATGGAGCAGTTTGCCGCCGATGTGGCAGAGGCCACCAACGGCCATGTGAAGATCGAAGTTTACGGCAACGGCCAGCTGGGCACCGAGAAGGAGATGCTGGAGCAGGTCGTGGCCGGCACCGTGCAGGGCATGCGCGGCGGTCAGTTCGACTTCAGCCCCCGTCTGCTGATGTTCACCCTGCCCTTCCTGACCAACACCCGTGCACAGGTCACGGCTCTGCTGCAGAGCGATCTGGCACAGAAGGTGTGCGCTGAGGCCGAGGGCGAGACCGGCACCGTCATCATCAACCTGTGCGATGCAGGCGGCTACCGCCAGTTCTCCAACTCCAAGCATGCCATCAAGGCTCCCGCAGACCTGAAGGGCCTGAAGATGCGCACCAACGGCATGAAGACCATTGACATGACCTTCCAGGCAATGGGCGCTACCACCACCACCATCCCGTACTCCGACCTGTACATGGGCCTGAAGACCGGCGTTGCAGACGGTCAGGAGAACCCCTGGGTCAACGTGGAAGGCATGAAGTTCTATGAAGTGCAGAAGTACTTCACTGAGGTCAACTACCAGTTCCATCCGGACCCCTTCTATGTGAACGCAGCATGGTGGAACGGCCTGCCCGAGGAGTACCGCGATATCATTACCGAGTGCGCCACCAAGATGGGCGAGTACAACGACGAGCTGATCGACAAGAACTCCAACGCCGCAAAGCAGACCATCGTGGACTACGGCTGCGAAGTCTACGAGCCCTCTGCCGATGAGCTGAAGGCCTTCCAGGCCGCTGTGCAGTCCGTGTACGACCAGTGTGTCACCGAGGGCATCTGCACCGCCGACGAGATCAAGGAGATGCAGGATATCGTCGCAAAGGCATAAGCAGAAGCGACCAAAGGCAAAAAACGGCCATGTTACGGTAAAGGCGAGAGGGCAGCCTGCGGGCTGCCCTCTGCTGTAACAGGCCAATGGAAAAAGTTGTAAAATAACCGAAAGGGGCTGAGCACCATCGAAAAGCTGAAAAAAATCGGCAAGAAGCTGTTTGACATATACTTTACCATCGGCGTGATCGCCATGGCACTGCTGGCAGCTCTTGTGATCTTTACCGTTATTGCGCGCTACTGCTTCTCCCTGAGCTGGAAGCAGCTGGCAGAGTTCAACACCACCCTGTTTGCTTTTACCACCTTCTGGGGCATGGGCATCAACGTGATCAAGGACGAGCACGTCATGATCGACATCCTTTACGACGGCGTAAAGCCTGCCCGCAAGCGCTGGCTTGCCATCATCAACTACCTCATCGTGCTGGCTGTGGTGCTGGTGTTCACCTATCAGGGTTTCAAGTATGTGGGCGTTGCCGGTAAGCAGATCAGTCAGGGCATGGAGATCCCCATGATGTATATGTACGGCATCATGCCGGTGTGCGGCATCATCTGTGCCATCTGTGTCGTGATCAAGATCATCACCCTGTACAAGGCCGACATTTCCTACTTTGCGCCCAAGAATCAGGCGCTGAGCCGTGACGACGCATAAGCGGAAAGGGGAGAATACACAACTATGGCAATGCTCATCCTTCTGGTGCTGCTGATCTTCTTTGCCGCGCTGGGCATCCCGCTGGCCTTTGCCATCGGCGCTTCCTGCGTGACTTACATCCTGATCTATGCACCTACCTTTATCACCATGCTGCCGCAGCGCGTGTGGAACGGTGCCTACAGTGAGCTGATGATCGCCATGCCGCTGTTCATGCTGGCTGGTGAGCTGATGAACACCGGCGGCATCACCCAGCGCATCATCAACTTCTGCATGGAGCTGCTGCGCCCCGTCCGCGGCGGTCTGGGCGAGGTGAACATCGTGGCTTCCATGATCTTCGGCGGCATTTCCGGTTCCTCGGTGGCCGACACATCGGCGCTGGGTTCCATCCTGATCCCCGCCATGGAGAAGGAAGGCTACCCGCCGGAAGCTTCTGCGGGCATCACGGTGGCATCCTCCACTATGGGCATGATCATCCCGCCCTCTACGCCCATGATCGTTTACTCCATGATCTCCGGTGCATCGGTGGGCGCACTGTTCGTGGCAGGTGCCGTGCCCGGCATCCTGATCGGCCTGACCCAGCTGGTGCTGGTGTACATCATCAGCGCCAAGAAGGGCTGGCACCCGGAAAAGGTCAAGTTTGACGGCAAGCGCGCCGCAAAGAGCCTGCTTTCCGGCATCCCTGCCCTCATCATGCCGCTGTTCATCATCATCTGCGTTTCCTTCGGCGTGTGCACTGCATCTGAAAGTGCCGGTGTGGCCGTGCTGTATTCCATGCTGGTGGGCTTCTTCGTCTACAGGGAGCTGACATGGAAGGGCGTCTGGGAGGCTTTGAAAAAGACCCTGATCTCCTCCTCCTCCATCATGCTCATCATCGGCTTTACCACCATCTTCACATGGGTGCTGACCATGCAGAAGGTGCCGCAGACGGTGGGTGCCTTCTTCATGTCCCTGAACATGCCCGCATGGGCCATTGCGCTGATCTTTGATGTGCTGATCCTGATGATCGGCACCTTCATCGATGTCAGCCCGGCCATCCTGCTGCTCACCCCCATCCTGCTGCCGGTCATGGTGCAGTACGGATTCTCGCCGCTGCAGTTCGGTGCCATGATGATCACCGGTCTGGCCATTGGTCTGGTCACCCCGCCGGTCGGCATGTGCCTGAACGCCTGCAACAAAATCAACCGTATGCCCATCATCGAGATCTTCAAGGGCGCAGCGCCCTACGTGATCTGCAATGTGATCGTCCTGATCTCCATCAGCCTGTGGGGCCCGCTTACCACCGCCCTGCCGCAGCTGCTGGGCTACAGCATCTTCTGAGCTTAACGCGTATACCTCTTATAAAGACAGGCAGCGCTCCCTTGCGGGGCGCTGTTTGTTTTTTGTACGCAAACAGGCGGGACTGTTGTATTTGGCCGACAGATATGGTACACTAAGGCCACTTGTGTATAGGAATATAGGAAAAGAGGAATTAAATCATGGATACGCAAAAACAAAAGCGCAGCGCTTTTTCCGGCAAGATCGGCTTTGTGCTGTCGGCCGCAGGCGCTTCGGTGGGCCTTGGCAACATCTGGCGGTTTCCGTATCTCGCCGCAAAGTACGGCGGCGGCATTTTTCTGCTGGTGTACATCGTGCTGGCCGTCACCTTTGGCTACACGATGATCGTGGCCGAAACGGCACTGGGCCGCATGACCCGCAAAAGCCCGGTGGGTGCCTTTGGCGCCTTTGGCAAAAAGGGCGGCCTGCGGTTCGGCGGCTGGATCAATGCGGTCATCCCCATTCTGATCGTGCCGTACTATTCGGTCATCGGCGGCTGGGTCATCCGCTATCTGTCGGAGTATATCAGCGGCCATGGCAGTGAGCTTTCGCAGGACGGCTATTTTTCCAATTTCATTTCCAGCGGACTGTCGGCAGAGGTGTGCTTTCTGATCTTCACGGCCTTTACGCTGGCCATCATCTTTGCCGGTGTGCGCAACGGCGTGGAGCGTGTTTCCAAGGTGATGATGCCGGTGCTGGTGGTGCTTTCGGTGGTCATTGCGGGCTACTCGGTCACGCGCCCGGGCGCACTGGCCGGTGTCAGATATTTTCTGGTGCCGAACGTGGCAAACTTCTCCTGGATGACGGTGGTCACGGCCATGGGCCAGATGTTCTATTCGCTGTCCATCGCCATGGGCATTCTGGTCACTTTTGGCTCCTATATGAAAAAGGATGTCTCCATTGAGGAATCCACCGAGAATGTGGAACTGTTCGACACGGCCATCGCCATCATGGCGGGCCTGATGATCATTCCGGCGGTGTTCTCCTTCTCCGGCGGTGACCCGGATACCCTGCAGGCCGGTCCGGCGCTGATGTTCATTACCATCCCCAAGGTGTTCGAGAGCATGGGCTTTGGCCATGTGGTGGGCATCCTGTTCTTTTTGCTGGTGCTGTTTGCAGCTGTGACCAGCTCCATTGCCCTGACCGAGAGCGCTGTCTCCACCTTTGAGGACGAGCTGGGCTGGAGCCGCGAGCGCGCAACGGCACTGATCGGCCTGATCATGGTGGCGCTGGGCAGCCTGTCCGCGCTGGGCTACGGCCCGCTGGCGGGCGTGACGGTGTTCGGGATGCAGTTTCTGGATTTCTTCGATTTCCTCACCAACTCTGTCATGATGCCCATTGCAGCCATTGCCACCTGCCTGCTGGTGTCCCGCGTCATCGGCGTGCAGAAGATCGAAGAAGAGGTGACGCTGGACGGCAAGCCCTTCCGCCGCAAAAAGATCTTCAACTTTATGATCCGTTATCTGTGCCCCATCTTTGCGGCCATCATTCTGGTCAGCTCGGTGGCAAATGCCCTTGGCTGGATCGCCATGTAAGCAGCCGTTTCCATCGGGTAGAATGCTGAAAACACAGCGGTAAATAACAGAAGAGTTATGCAAAGCTGAGCATCTGTGAAAGAACAGGTGCTCAGCTTTTTTGCGCTTTTTGCCGCACAGAAGGAAAATAACGATAAAAAGCCCGGAATTTACCCTTTCAAGTGCGAAAAATTCCCAAACGGCTTGAAACGCTTTTGTTGCAGTGTTAAAATAATAACACTGCTTTTATGGGGTAATCGACGCAAAACTCAGTGCGGTCTGCTTGCAAGCGTCGGAGTTCCTGTGGGATGTGTAAGAATCGCTAAAGCAGCACTGCGCTACTGCACTTGCGTGGTACTGCCTCCGAAAATGTGAGGAAGATATTTGTATGATGAAAAAGATCTCCCGCCGCTCGTTTTTGCGGGTTTGCGGCATTACGGCGGCAACGGCAGCGCTGACCGCCTGCGGCGGCGGTAAGACCGAAACGGTGAAAAAAGACGATGCGCACGAAGCCATCACCTTTATGGCACCTTATAAGGAGATAGAAGCCTTTATTGAGCAGGTACACAGCGTTTACCCGGAAGTGAACATCGAGGTCGTGCCCTACAGCGGCGATAACACCACCACCTGTTTGCAGAATATGTTTGCAGCGGGCGACCTGCCGGACGTCTGCACCTTGACCTACTACGACCCCCGGATCGATCTGGTCTCCGACAAACTGCTGGACCTTTCCGGCTACGATTTTACGGATAACTATGTGGAGTCCCGTCTGCAGGACGTGTTCGACAACGGTGCTATCTACCTGCTGCCCTCCACCTACAACTGCTACGGCATCACCTACAACAAGACCCTGCTGAAAAAATACGGCTGGGAGCTGCCCAATTCTTTCGCTGAGCTGGAAGAACTGGCTGCAAAGGCAAAGGAAGCCGGGGTCGAGCTCTGTCTGCCGCAGATCCAGTATCCGGGTTACGGTTTCCAGTATCTGTGCAATATTGCAGACGCCGATTTCCTCGGCACACTGGATGGCAGGCTGTGGCAGCGGGATTATCTGTCCGGTAAGGCGAATGTCAGCAATACCCCCGGCATGATGCAGGCGATGGCCTATGTCCAGAAGTGGAAGGACATCGGGATGCTGAACGACACCGGCGACGCTCTTGACGACAATGTGACCCGGCAGAGGATGACCGAGGGCAACACCCTGTTTCTGATGGGCGGCACCAACGGCATTGTGGAGGCAGACGGCAACGCCGATAAATACGGGCTGATGCCGTTTCTCTCGGAGGACGGCACCCAGAACGTTTTTGTGCTGAATGTGAACCGCTTCTACGGTCTGAATAAAAAGCTGGAGCAGGACCCCCAGAAGCTGGAAGATGCGCTCAAGGTGATGCGTGTGCTTTCCACCGTTGCAGGCACCAGCGCTCTGCAGCCCGCAACGGCGCTGAAAAGCAGCCTGCTGCCCTTCAAGGACGCGAAAGCGGATGGCACCTACTATGCCGACATCGCCGATGCCCTGAACGCAGGCAACACCGCACCCTTTATCTATTCCGGCTGGGAAAACACCATCGTGACCACCGGCCTTAAAATGCTGGACTTCATGAAGGGCAACGCCACCATGGAGGATGTGATCCGTCAGCTGGACGAGGATCAGGACAGTGTGGTGAACAACACCCCGGATGTCATCACTACCGTTACGGAGGAGCTTTCGCAGGAGGACTGCGCCATGCTGGTGGGGCGCTGCTTTGCACAGGCTACCGGCAGCGACCTTGCGCTGGTGTCGCTGAGCACATGGATCCCCGGCAACCCCACCGAACAGAACCACCACGGCGTCGCTGCCAAACTGTACGCCAAGGGCATTACGGATTATGACCTTTCGGTGATCCTGCCCACCGGCTGGAACCGCACCATCCAGACCGTTGCCCTGACCGGGCAGCAGATCAACGACCTGCTTGCTTCTGGTTATGATGCCTACGGCAACGGCAAGGGCTATCCCTATGTGCTGGTAAGCCCGGTGCAGCTGGATGCAGGCAAGACCTATCAGGTTGCCATCTGCGGTGTGAGCGACCAGTTGGCTGCGGAGACCACGGTCACAGACAGCGGCGTGGTGGGCATGGATGCCGCAAAAGCCTTCTTTGGCGCCTACACCACCATCAGCCGGGCAGATACCGCATGGAGCTAGGGTGCATCTGAAACAGAACGGACAGGAGATATTGGATGTGAACAACAAACTATATAAAAAGCTGCTTTGGGGCATCGGCGTTGTCGTTGTTGCGGTCATCCTGACCCTTTTTATCGTGAGCCGGACCTACATCCAGAACCTTGTCTACCATGAGCGGCTGAACCAGATGGAAGAGGTCACCCATCAGATGTTCCGCAGTCTGGAGGATGTGATCGACACCCATTGGAGCGAGGTGAATGTACAATGCAATTATTTGTACTGCACTCCGTTAAAGACCGATACCGAGTTCTATCGCTATCTGAAAAAGCTGTCGGAGCTTTCCAATTACCATGAAAGACAGATCGAACTGATTGCCGTGGACTCTGCCGGACATTACTATACTGAGAATGGCCGCATGGGGCTGCTGCGAGGAATGAACTATCTGGCAGACTCTCCGCAGTGGGTCAGCTATGTTTCCAACTCGCTGACCGTGGACGACTCCCGGATGGTGTTCCTGAAACAGCTCTCCACCCCCATCACACTGCAAAGCGGAGAAAAAGAGATCACCCTGCGCTACTTTGGCATTTCGCAGAGCATGACCCAGCTGAACGATTATTTCCGCTGTGATGCCTACGAAAATAACAACAGCGTCTACGTGCTGGATGACGACGGCTTCAAGCTGTTCAATGCCAACGATACCGAACTGCTGAAGGGACACAACGTATACACCGTGCTCTCCCGGATGTCCTATCTGCACGGTTCTTCCTTTGCGGAGGCAAAGGAGCGGCTTGACCGCACAGGTTCCTGTTATTCCAACGCCGTGCTGGACGGCACCGAGTATTTCTACGCCCTGAAGCAGATGGAGAATGCCCGGTGGACGCTGGCATTCCTTGTCCCGGCGGAATATGTGGCCGTGAATACCCAAAAGCTGGTCAACATCGTCATGGTCATCATCATCGTCATTGCGATGGTGTTCTCGGTCATAACAGTTTTTGTCGGCTGGTCTCTCCTGCGGCAAAAGCAGCAGCAGGAGCTGCAGGCAGAAAAAGAAGCGAACCTCCGTCTGGAGCAATACAACATCCATCTGACGCAGGTAAACGATGAGCTGCGGCAGGCACAGGACATTGCCGCTGAGGCGCTGCAGTCCGCCGAGCGCGCCAGCAAGGCCAAGACGGACTTCCTTGCCAACATGAGCCACGATATCCGCACCCCCATGAACGCCATCATCGGCATTACCACCCTGATGAAAAACGAGCTGCACCAGCCGGAAAAGCTGGCCGAACATCTGGGCAAGCTGGAAAGCTCCGGCCAGCTGCTGCTGGGCATCATCAACGATATTCTGGATATGAGCCGCATCGAGAGCGGCAAGAGCACCCTGAATGAGGAAAAAATGAATCTGCCCCAGCAAATCAGCCAGCTGGACAGCATCATCCGCCAGCAGGCAGGCCAGCGCCGCCAGACCTTTACGGTAAACACCCATCTGCAGCACGAAAATGTGCTGGCAGACCCCAACCGTCTGAATCGGGTGCTGATGAATATTCTCTCCAACGCAGTCAAGTATACACCCACCGGCGGACATATCCGGTTTGAGGTGGACGAGCTGCCCCGGAACGAGCACTACGCCCGATACCGCTTTGTGGTGCAGGATGACGGCATCGGCATGAGCGAGGCCTACCAGAAGACTCTTTTTGATCCCTTTACCCGGGAGGAGCGCTCCGGCACCAACAAGGTGCAGGGCACCGGCCTTGGCATGGCCATCACAAAGAGCATTGTGGACCTGATGGGCGGCTCCATCGGCGTGGAGAGCGCCACCGGCAAGGGCACCCGCTTTGAGGTGGTGCTGGAATTTCCCATTGATGCCGAGGCAGACCATGCGCAGCAGGTGCAGGCCCTGCCGGAGGAAGCGGAAGAAACTTCGCCCCTGTGTGGCATGAAGTTCCTCTGCGCCGAGGATAACGCCATCAACGCCGAAATTCTGGAAATGCTGCTGGAAACCAAGGGTGCAAGCTGCACCATCTGTTCCAACGGTCAGGAGATCGTGGATGCCTTTGCCAGCGTAAAGCCCGGCGATTACGACATGATCCTGATGGACGTGCAGATGCCGGTGATGGACGGCTTGGAAGCCACCCGCCGCATCCGCAGCGGCGAGAATCCGCTGGGCAGGATCATCCCCATCCTTGCCATGACCGCCAACGCCTTCCTTGAGGATATGCAGAAGAGCAGGGAAGCCGGTATGGACGAGCACCTCTCCAAGCCCGTGGATATCGCTGCGCTGGAACAGACGGTAAAACGCTTTCGTGTTACCCCCCCGAAAATAAATAGCGGACAAGCGCGTTTCCGCAGAGGAAGCACACAAACGATGTAAATGATGCAGGAGAAGGTTAGAACGTGAATACACTTTCCGAGATCGAGGGCTATTACAAAAAGCGCGAGCGGCGGCTGATCGAAAAGCTCCACAAACAGGAAGCAGCCCTTGCCGCAGCAAATCAGAAGCTGAAACAATTGACCGAAAATCAGAGAGCAACGGTGGACGAAACCGCCGAGCAGCATGCTGCACGGGAGCAGAAGCTCAAGGAAGAGCTTTATCGGGACCCGCTGACAGGAGCCTACAACCGCCGCTATTACGAAGAGGTCGTCCGCAAGATCATCGGCCCGGCGGGTGTCGCACTGCTGGATGTGGACGATTTCAAGATCTGCAACGATACCTATGGGCATCATGCCGGAGATATGGCGCTGAAAACGGCGGCAAACGCCATTCAATCCCGCATCCGGAAGTCGGACCTGCTCATCCGCTGCGGCGGGGACGAGTTCCTGCTGGTGCTGCCCGGCATTCCGGGAGATTTTCTGCGCACCAAGCTGGAACAGATCTGCACCGCCGTGCAGATGGCAGCCGTACCCGGCTACTCGCATTTCCGCATCTCGCTGAGCATCGGCGGAACCATGCAGTCCATCACCGACCCGATGGAAAATGTGGTCCGCCGTGCAGACCGGCTGATGTATCAGGCGAAGCGCCGCAAGAATACCGTCACGGTGGAGGTCCCGGGGCAGGATCTGGCTGCGCTGGAAAGACTTTTGCAGGAAAAGTCACAGATCCTGCTGGTGGACGACTCCGAAATGAACCGCGTGATGCTGTCGGAGATCCTGGGGCAGGAGTACCGCATTCTGGAAGCGAAGGACGGACAGGAATGCATGGAAAAACTGCAGGAGGAAGCCGGAAACATTGCACTGGTGCTGCTGGATATCAATATGCCGTTCATGGACGGTTTTGAGGTGCTGAGGGCCATGAATGCCAACCACACCATCGAGGATATCCCGGTCATCATGATCTCCAGCG
>OHIN01000601.1_pt1 | contig 24244 bp, 12 predicted proteins | sample 1568261 | NCBI WGS metagenome assembly OHIN01 (sample SAMEA3879578, study PRJEB24766) | human gut metagenome | biome: human-associated habitat; feature: feces | place: USA | collected 1985/1987
TTGATTTGATTGATGCCATGATTGAAGCGGCTGATACTTCCGTCAGTGATGAACAGATCGGAGAAGTAGAACGCCATGCTTGCCCGGGTTGCGGGTGTTGTTCGGGTATGTTTACGGCAAACTCGATGAATTGTCTGAATGAAGCCATCGGTTTGGCTTTGCCGGGAAACGGTTCGATTGTGGCAACACATGCCAATCGGGTACAATTGTTCCGGGATGCAGCCAAGCTGATTGTCAAGAATGCTTATAAATATTATGAAGAAGGTGACGATAGCGTTTTGCCTCGACAAATAGCTACAAGACAAGCCTTCTTGAATGCCATGTCGCTTGATATAGCCATGGGAGGTTCAACCAATACAGTTCTTCACTTATTGGCGATTGCTCAGGAAGCGAATGCTGATTTTACGATGGATGATATTGATATGTTATCCCGTAAGATACCTTGCCTTTGCAAAGTGGCGCCGAATACACCGGTTTACCATGTACAGGATGTCAATCGGGCAGGCGGCGTTTTGTCGATCTTACATGAGCTGCTGAAAGCCGGACTGATTGATGGAACCGTTAAGCGGGCTGACGGATTGACTTTGGCCGAAGCAGTGGATCAATTTGGAATCACGTCTCCGCATGTAACGGAAGAAGCGTTGAAGAAGTATAAGAGTGCACCGGGCAATCGCTTCTGTATTACGATGGGTGCGCAGGAGAATTATTATCAGGAATTGGATACCGATCGTTCTACGGGTTGTATCCGTGATATCGAACATGCTTATTCGAAAGATGGAGGTCTGGCAGTACTGAAAGGGAACATCGCGTTAGATGGTTGTGTTGTCAAAACAGCCGGAGTGGATGAAAGCATCTGGAAGTTTGCAGGTCCTGCTAAAGTATTCGATTCTCAGGATGCTGCCTGCGAAGGTATCTTGGGTGGTAAGGTCGTTTCCGGAGATGTAGTAGTCATTACTTACGAAGGTCCTAAAGGTGGACCGGGTATGCAGGAAATGTTATATCCGACATCCTATATCAAGAGCCGTCATTTAGGTAAGGAATGTGCTTTGATCACGGATGGCCGTTTCAGCGGAGGTACATCAGGCTTGTCGATCGGTCATATTTCTCCGGAAGCAGCTGCCGGAGGTAATATCGGATTGGTAAAAGACGGCGATATCATTGAAATAGATATTCCTAACCGTTCCATTCGGGTACGACTGACTGATGAGGAACTGGCTGAACGCCGGAAGGCAGAAGAAGCTCGTGGAAAGAAAGCATTTACTCCGCCATTCCGCCAGCGTGAGGTATCGAAAGCCTTAAAGGCATACGGCAAGATGGTTTCATCGGCAGATAAAGGGGGCGTAAGAATAATTGAAGACTAAGTAAATCGCATAGAAATATATGAAAGAAACAATAACAGGTTCAGAAGCATTGATGCGCTCATTGGAGCATGAAGGTGTAAAGACGATCTTTGGTTATCCGGGTGGTGCTATTATGCCGGTTTACGATGCATTGTATGATCATTTGGATAAAATAAACCATATATTGGTTCGCCATGAACAAGGAGCGGCTCATGCTGCACAGGGTTTTGCCCGTGTGTCTGGAGAAGTGGGCGTTTGCTTGGTGACAAGTGGACCGGGTGCTACGAATACTATAACCGGAATAGCCGACGCGATGATAGACAGTACGCCTATTGTCATGATCGCAGGGCAGGTTGGTGCCAACTTTTTAGGTACGGATGCTTTTCAGGAAGTGGATTTGGTAGGCGTTACGCAGCCGATTACAAAATGGAGTTATCAGATTCGTCGGGCCGAAGATGTTGCATGGGCAGTTTCACGGGCTTTTTATATTGCTAGGAGCGGTCGTCCTGAAATCGATTATAAAGAAGTAGCAGAAGCGGTTGCGTTGATCAATTCAGCGAAGAAACCGTTGGCTTTAGTAGGACAAGGGGTTGAATTGGGTAATGCTCAGCAAGAATTGCTGACCTTTATCGAAAAGGCTGATATACCTTGTGGTTGTACGATGTTAGGACTTTCGGCTCTGCCTTCTACGCACCGTCTGAACAAAGGTATGCTGGGCATGCACGGAAATTTAGGTCCGAATGTAAAGACCAACGAATGTGATGTCCTGATTGCGATCGGTATGCGTTTTGATGATCGGGTAACCGGTAAACTGGAGACTTATGCCAAGCAGGCGAAAGTGATACATTTGGATATAGATCCGTCTGAGTTAGGAAAGAATGTTCCGGTAGATGTTCCCGTTTTAGGTAATTGTAAGAAAACGCTGGCTTTACTTACCGAGTTAATCCAGAACAATCGACATAGCGAATGGATTGAAAGCTTCCGGCAGTACGAAGAAACGGAATTCAATCAGGTAATACGCAAAGAAGTATTCCCGGATGAAGGTCCGCTGAATATGGGAGAAGTAGTACATGTTGTAAGTGAAGCGACCGACAATGATGCTATATTGGTAACCGATGTAGGTCAGAATCAGATGATGGCCTGTCGCTATTTCAAGTTTTCCCAGCAGCGAAGTATTGTAACTTCCGGAGGAATGGGAACGATGGGTTTTGGTTTGCCGGCAGCAATAGGGGCAACGTTTGGCCGTCCTGACCGTACGGTGTGTGTATTCATGGGAGATGGTGGTTTACAGATGACGATGCAAGAACTGGGAACCGTTATGGAACAGAAAGCCCCCGTTAAGATTATCTTGCTAAATAATAATTATCTGGGTAATGTTCGCCAGTGGCAGGCGATGTTCTTCAATCGTCGTTATTCCTTTACACCGATGATGAATCCGGATTATATGCAGATTGCAGCTGCTTATTCAATTCCTTCGCGAAGAGTTATTGAACGTTCAGAGCTGCGTGATGCTGTTCGTGAGATGTTGGAAACGGATGGTCCGTTCCTGTTGGAAGTCTGTGTAGTGGAAGAAGGAAATGTTTTGCCGATGACGCCTCCGGGAAGTTCGGTAAACCAAATGCTGTTGGAATGTTAATGCTGGAGGAGGAAGATTATGGAAAATAAGAAATTATATACGATTATAGTACATTCTGAGAATATTGCCGGTATATTGAATCAGATTACGGCTGTTTTTACACGCCGGCAATTGAATATCGAAAGCTTGAATGTATCGGCTTCGTCGATCCGGGGTGTTCATAAATATACGATTACCTGCTGGACTACGCAAGATATTATCGAGAAGATTGTCAAGCAGATTGAGAAGAAGATGGATGTCATTCATGCGCATTATTTCACAGATGATGAAATCTTTCAGCGGGAAATAGCGATGTATAAAGTATCTACACCGGAATTTCAGTCAAATCCCGAAGCATCAAAAGTAATTCGTCATTACAGTGCTCATATTGTAGAGGTGAATCCGGTCTTTTCGATCGTGGAAATGACAGGTACAAGCGAAGATATTACATCCCTTTATCAGGAATTGAGTTCCTTGAATTGCGTGCTTCAGTTTGTACGCTCAGGAAGAATTGCTGTCTCGACCAGCTGTTTCGAACGGGTAAATGAGTATCTGGCTCATCGAGAAGAGCGTTATCACAAGGAAAAATAACGGAATCAAAAGAATAGAGTTGTATGACGGAAGATTCGAAAATAGGGACTTACGATTTTGTCGCAGAACCTTTCCATGTAGATTTTACGGGAAAGCTGACGATGGGTGTATTGGGTAATCATCTGTTGAATTGTGCCGGCTTTCATGCTTCCGAAAGAGGTTTCGGAATGGCTACACTGAACGAAAATCATTATACGTGGGTTCTGTCTCGCCTGGCAATTGAATTGGATGCGCTGCCCAATCAATATGAAAAGTTCAGTATCCAGACGTGGGTAGAGAATGTCTATCGTTTGTTCACAGATCGTAATTTCGCTTTGGTGAATCAGGAAGGAAAGACGATTGGTTATGCCCGCTCTGTTTGGGCAATGATCAGTATGGAAACACGAAAGCCGGCTGATTTATTGACATTGCATGGCGGTAGTATCGTAGATTATGTTTGTGATAAACCTTGTCCGATCGAGAAACCGGGAAGGATCAAGGTGACCGAAACAGATCCGATTGCTGAATATCAAACGAAATACAGTGACATTGATGTCAACGGTCATGTAAACAGTATTAAATATATCGAGCATATTTTGGATCTTTTTCCACTCGAGCAATTCAAAGAAAAGCGTGTACGCCGCTTTGAAATGGCTTATGTGGCCGAAAGTTATTATGGTGATACGTTGAGTTTCTATCAGGAGAAGGTAGGTGCGGACGAATACCATATTGAAGTGAAAAAGAACGGTACGGATGTAGTCGTACGCAGTAAAGTGATATTTGAATAGATTATTAATATAAATGGCAGCGAAAGCTGCCGGAACTAAAAAGAAAAGAAAGTGGCAATAATGAATTTTGGCGGTGTTGAAGAAAATGTAGTAACCCGCGAAGAGTTTCCTTTGGAAAAGGCTAGAGAAGTGTTGAAAGATGAAGTCATCGCTGTTATCGGTTATGGTGTACAGGGTCCGGGTCAGAGCTTGAACTTGCGCGACAATGGTTTCAATGTAATTGTCGGACAGCGTCCGGGTAAGACTTATGATAAAGCCGTAGCCGACGGTTGGGTTCCGGGTGAGACTTTGTTTGGTATTGAAGAAGCTTGCGAAAAGGCTACCATTATTCAGGTATTGCTTTCAGATGCAGCTCAGATTCAATGCTGGCCGATGATCAAGAAACATCTGACTGCTGGTAAAGCTTTGTACTTCTCTCATGGTTTTGCTATTACTTATAAAGAACGTACAAACATTATTCCTCCTGCAGATGTAGATGTAATCATGATCGCTCCGAAAGGTTCAGGTACTTCTTTGCGCCGTATGTTCTTGCAAGGACGTGGTTTGAACTCTAGCTATGCAATCTATCAGGATGCAACAGGAAAGGCTTGGGATCGTGTCATCGCTTTAGGTATCGGTGTCGGTTCAGGTTATCTGTTTGAAACTACATTCAAGAAGGAAGTTTATTCAGACTTGACAGGTGAACGTGGTACATTGATGGGTGCAATCCAAGGATTGTTGCTGGCCCAGTATGAAGCATTCAATGAAACAGTAGAAGAATTGACGCAGTCGTTGATGCCGTTGTTTGGTGAAAACGGTATGGACTGGATGTATGCTAACTGTTCAACAACTGCTCAGCGCGGAGCTTTGGATTGGATGGGCCCGTTCCACGATGCCGTTAAGCCTGTCTTTGAAAAACTGTATAACGAGGTAGCTTGCGGAAACGAAGCACAGCGTTCTATCGATTCTAACTCACAACCGGATTATCGTGAGAAGTTGAACGAAGAACTTCGTCAGTTACGCGAAAGCGAAATGTGGCGTACTGGTGCTGTTGTTCGTAAATTGCGTCCCGAAAACAATTAAGAAATACTATCAGGAAACTGACTTTGCCCAGCAAAGTCAGTTCTCTTTGATTTAAATCATACGAGAATCGGAAACGAATCCATCGAGAATCGTTTTCGATTCTCGTTTCTTTTATGGTCAACGCTAACCTTAACCAGATCAGAAGTATAATCACTCTTATAAAAACACCTTTTGAATAGTAAAATCTGTCGGATTTATGGTAAAATCTGTCACATGTAGTTTTTGATAGATAAAAGATTGATTCTGTTATCCTATGCAGAAATCCCGCTTTTCCTTTGCGAAAAACTTGAATTTCAAATATAATGTTATTATGAAGAATTTATTTAATCCGATTGGATTTACTATGTTAGCAGGCTTGTTAGCATCCATACCAATCTATGCCGTGGAAGTGGAGTCAATGAAAAATGTATCGGTTACGCAACAACAGAAAAAACTAACGGGACGCGTTACAGACTCTTTGGGTCCGGTTGTAGGAGCGTCTGTTGCGATCAAAGGAACAACGTCTGGTACTATTACCGATATGGATGGAAATTTCACTTTAGATGTCCAGGTAGGAGATGAGATTAGTATTTCTTATATTGGATATGCTACGCAGACTATTAAGTATACAGGACAGGAAAATGTAACTGTATTGTTGAAAGAAGATTCTCAGCAAATTGATGAAGTCGTTGTAACGGCAATGGGAATCAAGAAAGAGAAACGTGCTTTAAGTTATGCCATGAGCGAACTGAAATCTGACGATATTCAGTTAGTCCCTGTGCAGAATGTTGCTAATTCTTTATACGGAAAGGCAGCTGGTGTACAGATTATGCAGACGGCAGCTGGTGCGGTTGGAGGAACAAAGATTCAGATTCGAGGAATCAATTCTGTAGAAGGTAATACACGTCCGTTGATTGTAGTCGATGGTATTCCTATTAATGATACAGACTCGAATTGGGCCGGTCGAGGAAGAGATCAGACACAACAAGGTTCGGCATTAAATGATATTAACCCCGATGACATAGAGTCGATGTCTATCCTGAAAGGTGCAAACGCAGCCGCTTTGTATGGTTCGAGAGCCACGAATGGTGTTATTGTTATTACAACCAAACGAGGTGGAGACAAGAAAGGCTTTGGTGTAAATGTCAGCACTTCATATATGTATGATCAAAGAGCTTTTATGCCTGAACTCCAGAATGTGTTCGGAGGTGGAACTTCTCCTTATTTTACGAAGAATGAAAACGGAGAACCGATTTATACCGGTGATACTTATCGGAGTTTTGGACCACGGATGGACGGAACAGAAGTTATTTGGTGGGATGGCGTAAAACGTCCGTTCTTACCACAACCTAATAATTATCGGGATATCTTTAAGGATGGATTTACCAATAATAATAGTGTTTCGGTTTCCAATAGTACAGAAAAGAGCAATATCCGCCTTTCTTATACCAATATGAATTGGGGTGGTTTCTTGGAAAACATGAAGCAGAATAAGCATAATTTTAATTTCTCGGGTAAATTTGATATTTCTCAACGGGTATCAATGGATGCGTCTGTATCGTTTAATATATCGGATACGAAGAATCCTCCAACCCGTATTGACCGTGTTTCCAATTACCCGATGCCCAGAAATGAGATTACGCAGTTATGGAAAGATCATTATAAGAATGATGAGGGTTATTTCCTGACGGATGAAATTGCAAATATTAGTTCTGGAAACCGAGACAATATCATCAAAGACTTGCTGTGGAACCAGAACGAAAACGAATACACTTGGAGACGAGAAAGACTTATTGCTTCTATCTCTGCTAATGTAAAGTTATTCGAAGGTTTGAATTTGCGTTTACGTGGTGGAACCGACCGGTATAGTGATAAGAAGGAAAATAAGGAGATGTTTGTGAAATATGCAGATCCAGCCGATATGACGAATTTGCAAGGAAGTTATCAGAAAATCGATAATCATTATGAGAAGAATTACGGCGAGGCTTTGTTGATGTTTAATAAGACATTTGCTGAAGACTTTGACGTTACTGCTAACTTGGGTACTTCTGCCGAATTGATTTCAGAAACAGGAATGACTTGGAAGTCACAAGGTCTTAAGTATAACGGCATGTTCTCAACGAATAATAATAAACGTGATCCTAAAACAGCCAGCTTGGATTCTGGTTATAATCGGGGAGAATATTTGGGCGCAGTATTTGCTTCGGCACAATTGGCCTATAAACGTTATTTATATTTGGATTTGACAGCCCGTAATGACTGGTCATCCCGCTTACCGGCCGATAACAGAAGTTTCTTTTATCCTTCAGTTGGTTTAGGTTTTGTTTTCACGGATGCATTCAAACTACCTTCTTGGTATAATTATGGAAAAGTCCGTGCTTCGTATGCGATTGTAGGTAATTCAACTCCTAGTATTTATTTCACCAATAATTCGTTTAACTATGGTTCATTTGATAATTCGGCTATAACTAACTGGTTTGATGCAAGTGTACCACCAACCAATGTAATTCCGGAAAAGACTTATTCTTGGGAATTCGGTTTGGAAAGTCGTTTCTTGAATGGACGTCTGGGATTGGATTTGGCTTATTATACCAATAGAACAAAGAACCAGATTATAACCGTTCCTGTTACGCCTTCAACTGGTGCTACTGGTATGAAGATGAATGCCGGAGAAATCGGAAACTAGGGTGTGGAATTGCAACTTACTGGAACACCTATAGAAACGAAAGACTTTTCATGGGAAAGTATTCTGAACTTTAGTTTTACTCATAATGAATTGATTTCATTGGTTGAAGGAATGGATGACCGACAAATTGCTGCTCCATGGGATGCCGCTTTGTTTAAGGCTGTTCCCGGTTATGCAACGCCAAGTGTGTTTATTCGTAAATGGATGAGAGATGATCAAGGAAATATGCTGGTTGATAAGAACGGAAACTATATGCAGGAATCTGAATATACGTATGCCGGAAGTGCAGCACCTAAGTTTATCGGAGGATTTACGAATACATTCAGATATAAGAATGTTTCCTTGAGTGTACATATTGACGGATCTTTCGGCGGTAAACTTTTGTCTTTCACAAACAATTATTTGAAATCAACAGGTTCAGGCATCGAATCATTGTTTGGTCGTGACGAAGAATATGGAGGTTTACCTTATTATATTGATGCCAATACAAATCAGAAGGTATTGTTAGACAGTCATTCTGCAACTCTTCCTGCTAATGCAAAAGATGGTTTGATTTATCATGATGGTATCATTGCTGAAGGAGTGAAAGAAGATGGTTCGAAGAATGATATAGTCGTTTCTGCTGCCGATTATTATAACTCACGTTATAATGTAACAGGCTCGGAAGATAATTTGTATGATAATACCTATATAAAATTAAGAGAATTGAAGTTGTCATATCGGGTTCCTGAAAAGATCTATTCGAAGTTGGGATTGCAGAATCTGAATGTTTCGTTTGTGGGAAGCAATCTGTTTTTCATTTATAAAAGTGTTCCCAATATTAATCCGGAATCAACTTTAGGAACCAATAGTTGGTACAGTTATGTTGAATATACTACATATCCTGCGCCAAGAAGCTTCGGTTTCTCAATAAACACTAGTTTTTAATATCAAAATAATACGCACATGAAAAATTCAATGTATATATGGATGTTAGGGATATCAATGTCTCTGTTTTCTTGTTCTGATATCATGGATGAAAAACATGATAATCCGGATGCTTTTACAGAAACTAAGATTGAATATCTGTTTGCACGAGGAGCGCAAAGAACCGTAGAAATGGATTATGCTGATGCTTATAATCTGACGTTCCGATTAATTGGTAATTATATCCAGACAACAGCTCGTCAGGAAGGAAAAGACCGGATTAATATTTATCAGAAAATCCAGGATGATAAAGGACGCTGGGAGAATTATTATGTTGAACGGATGAGTACATTGACGGAAATGGATAAGATCTATTCAACACTGACTGCCGAAGAACAGGAAGGATATAAAAACTATATCGAAGCCGGAAAGGTTTTAAAGGCTTATAATACAGCTATGGCTACCGATTTCTTTGGTAATATGCCTTATTCGGAAGCTTTTACTGCCCGGAATTCAATATATGGAGGTACGGTGATTTTTAAACCGAAATATGATTCACAAAAAGATATTTATTACACGTTGTTAGCCGATTTGAAATCAGCTGCTGAATATTTCAAAACAGCTGAAAGTGATGACACATTTAAACGCCAAGATGTTATATATAAAGGTGATTGTGAAGGCTGGTTTCGCTTCGCCAACTCATTACGCTTACGTTATGCCATGCGTATTTCGAATGTAGATCCAGAGAAAGCAAAAGAAGTATTGTCGGAACTGAATGTCGAAGATTTGATTATCGATAATGCTGATAATGCCTATTTGAAAGTTTCCGGACAAGAAACGGCTCCTGATGCTATTTGGCGTGCCATGACTGAAAGTCACAATATTTCGAATGGTTATTACATGTATGCTCCTGAAATGATGGTGAATTTGTTAAAGGAAGCTCAAGATCCGCGTTTACCTGTATTCTTTCAACCGGGAGCTGATGATGACGGCGTTTGTCTTTTCCCAGATCAGGAGATCATAGGTTATCCGGCTTCGGCAGATGAGGCAATCGAATTGGTTAACAGTGCCGATAAAAATGAATTGCATGAAAAGTATGGTGTTTATAATACCGTAACTTTCCGAAAGAACTATTATTTGCCGGCCGGAATCGCGATGACTGCTGCCGAATCTTACTTCTGTTTGGCCGAAGCTGCTCAGCGAAACCTGATTGCCGGAGATGCAGCGTCTTATTATAATAAAGGAATTCTCCTCTCAGTTCAGCAGTACTATGATTTTTATAAGAACAGTACGGCTGACGGAGTGGACGAAGAACTGACTGATAGAGATGTCTCTGACGAAACCTTACAGGCTTGGTTGAATACTTCTACTTTCCACTATGACGAATCAAAAGCGTTGGAACAGATTGCTACACAGAAGTGGTTACATCTGAACATCCTTCAGACTTATGAGAACTGGTCGGAATACAGAAGAACTGATTTGCCTGTATTGGATGATGACCGTGAGAATGGCATGTTGTTAAATAAAGAGAATACTCCAGTTCGTTTCCTTTATCCTGCCAAAGAAGCTTCTATGAATACGGAAAATTATAATGCACAAGCCGAATATAATAAGATTGATGTTCGCTTGTGGTGGGATATCAAATAAGATAGGATGTAGTTAGTTTTTAATTGTTCAACAGTTGTCGAAAAGCTTTAGCACATATGTCGAAAAGCTTTTTGACAACTGTGCTAAAGCTTTTCGACGGATGTGCTAAAGACAAAAAGTAACGTCAAAATAGCTGATAACCCATAAAAGTGATTTGAAACATATCGGATTTCGATGATTAATTCATATATTTTGAATTAAATTTGTATATCAACAAAGAATAAAGGATTATCATATTGATAGTTTGAAAGACAAATGATGAATGCTAGGCTTTATATCATAAGTATATGTTTGTTGTTCTCTAATTTTTGTATGCAGGCAATGACAGGCAATCCGGCTTTTGACTGGAACGATTATGCCGTTGTATGGCAATCGCAGTCGAAGGATGTTTCCGCGTCGATGCCTTTAGGTGGTGGTGATATAGGCTGTAATGTGTGGGTGGAAAAAGGGAATATTCTGCTTTATGCCCAGCGCAGTGGCAGTTTGAGCGAGAATGGCGAATATCTGAAGCTGGGGCGTCTGCGTATTTCTTTTACACCTGATATTTTTGCATTGGATACGACATTTTGCCAGATGTTGAATTTGGAAGATGGCTCGGTTTATATTTATGCCGGCCCAAAGAAAGAACATTGCATTCATATATGGGTAGACCGATATACACATTCTATCCAGTTTGATGTGCAGACTTCGATGCTGACGGATGTGAAGGTTGCCTATGAGAATTGGAGAATAGAAGACAAATTATTGTTGGATAAGAAGAAAGGACGTTTTGGCTGTTTTGCTTTAGAAGGCTATCCGGGTGATGTGGTAAAGCTGAAAGATCAGGTGTCGTTTGTAGAAAATAAAGTTTTGTTTTATCATCAGAATCCATCCCAGACATTATCTCCGGATTTAATGCTTGCCCAGCAAGGATTAACGGAATATGCGGATCAGATCGTGAATAAGAACAGAAATCGGATAACGGGTGGTATATTAGGAGGTAAAGGTTTTGTTGAGGATGGACAGGAAACTGGAATTTATCAGGTAACCCCTTATCTGGCGTGGTGTATTAAAAGTGAAAAGCCAGCAAAGAAGCATACATTCCAATGGGTTACTTATATCGAACAGGAAGAAGAAACAGACCAATGGATAAGCCGATTGAATAAACAGTATGATCAGGCATTAAAGGAAAAAGGAAATTGGAAACGCAATAAAGATTGGTGGTCTGCCTTGTGGAAACGTAGTTGGATTATTACTGATCCGAAGAAAAAAGACGATGATCCTCGTATGTGGCAGATGGGCCGAAATTATCAGTTGATGCGTTATCAACTCGCAACTAATTTTGAAGGAGAGTTTCCTTCTAAGTTCAATGGGGGAAATTATACGTTTGATCCGTTCTTGGTTGATTCGGGTTATAAGCATGATCCGGATTGGCGGGCTTGGGGCGGTGATGTTTTCACTGCCCAAAACCAACGTCTGCTATATTGGCCTTTGTTAAAAAGCGGAGATACCGAAGGAATGCATTCGCAATTCAATTTATATAAGTGGGGTTTGGCCGGAGCTTCGCTGAAAGCTCAAAAGCATTTTGGGCATCAAGGTGCTCTGTTCTGCGAATATGCCAGTGCTTCCGGCTTGGATTTCGGATCCGGTTGGGGCTGGGAAAACAGTTCGTTACGAAGTCGGGGCAGGGAAATACAGTTTGGAGATACATTGGCCGATGCGACAAGAGGTTATGGCGAAGTGGTAGAACACGGTCTGATGGCATCGCCTCATGTATCATATCATTGGGAATCGCAAGTAGAACATGCGTACATGATCTTGGAATATTATCGTTATACAGGTAAAAGTATAAAGGAATATATTCCGTTTATTCAAGCCGCATTGCGCTTTTTTGATGAACATTATCAGAAAAGAGCACTAATGAGAACCGGCAAGCCTTTGGATGCCGACGGGAAATTAATACTGTATCCTTCTACTTCGTGCGAGTCATACCGGGGAGCTTATGATCCGGCCGATCTGTTATCCGGACTATATGCTTCCATAGAGGCTTTGTTGAGTACAGGACAGACTTATCTGACGAAGGAAGAATATACTTATTTTGAAGGATTTCTGGGACGGCTTCCTCAGTTGACTTGGGGAAAGGTGGGTGAAGACACGGTGTTGCTTCCAGCACGCTCTTATAAGAAATACCAGAATGTAGAATGTCCACAGTTTTATCCACTGTTTCCATTTAATCGTTATTCGATAGATTCTCCGGAGATTCCGTTTTTCAGGAATACATGGAAGCATGGGACATTTCCTAAAAATATGGTTATGAGCTGGCATCAGGATGGTATTTTCTTTGCCAGGATGGGAATGATTGAAGAGGCTTTGGAATATAATAAGTCGAAATTGGCTGATTCTCCTCGTCGTTTCCCTACTTTCTGGGGACCCGGACATGACTGGGTACCGGATCATAATTGGGGAGGTTCGGGAATGATCGGACTACAAGAGATGTTACTTCAGACTACGGGTGATACGATTTATCTGTTCCCTTGCTGGCCGAAAGATAAGGATGTTTACTTTAAACTGCATGCTCCTCATAATACAACTATTGAAGTAGAGTATGTTGATGGGGTTTTACAGAAACTGGAAGTGACGCCTCAATCCCGACGGAAGGATGTTGTCAATAAATTAGAAAATATATAAAGACGAAAAAATACCATGAATATGAAAACTAAATATTGCCTGTTGGCTCTATCTTTTTGTTTTACCGTGCATGCAAAAGATTCGATTTATCAGAAAGGATGGATCGATTTCAATAAGAATGGAACAAAGGATGTGTATGAAGATCCAACCCAACCGATTGATAAGAGAATCGATGATTTGCTACGGCAGATGACGGTAGAGGAAAAGACATGCCAGATGGCTACTTTATATGGTTATGGACGTGTTTTACGCGATTCTTTACCTACGGCTCGATGGAAATCGGAGGTTTGGAAAGACGGTATTGCCAATATCGACGAACAATTGAACGGTATTGGAGGTGGTCGTAAGCGTTCGCCGGAATTAATTTATCCTTTCAGTAATCATGCTGAAGCGATCAATACGATCCAACGTTGGTTTGTAGAGGAAACTCGCCTGGGAATTCCAGTAGATTTCTCAAATGAAGGAATACATGGTCTGAACCATACGAAAGCGACTCCTTTTCCGGCACCTATTAGTATTGGGAGCACTTGGAATAAAGCATTGGTGTATCAGGCGGGTGAAATAGCCGGAAAAGAGGCGAAGGCATTGGGATATACCAACGTGTATGCGCCAATTTTGGATGTAGCCCGTGATCCGCGGTGGGGAAGAGTCTTGGAATGTTACGGGGAAGATCCTTTTCTGGTATCGGAACTGGGGCGGAACATGGTGGATGGTTTGCAAGATCAGGGCGTTGCTTCTACCTTGAAACACTTTGCCGTTTATAGTGTACCTAAAGGAGGCCGTGATGGAGCGTGCCGTACAGATCCGCATGTTGCTCCGCGCGAATTACATGAGATTTATCTTTATCCGTTTAAACGGGTAATAGAAAAGTCGCATCCCAAAGGCGTAATGAGCAGTTATAATGATTGGGATGGCGTTCCGGTAACCGCCAGTTATTATTTCTTGACGGAGTTGCTTCGCCAGGAATATGGTTTCCGTGGATATGTTGTAAGTGACAGCGAAGCGGTCGAGTTTGTCGAATCAAAGCATCATGTAGCAGATTCATACGAAGAGGCAGTACGTCAAGTGGTGGAAGCCGGAATGAATGTCCGGACACATTTTACGCCTCCGGCAGATTATATCATGCCTTTACGTAAACTTATCCGGGAAGGGAAACTATCGATGAAATCGGTTGATCGGATGGTTACTGATGTGCTTCGGGTGAAGTTCGAATTGGGTTTGTTTGATTCGCCTTACGTAGAAGATGTGAAACAAGCCGATAAAGTAGTAGGTGCAGACTTACACCGGGATTTTGTCTTGGATATGCAGCAACAGTCACTTGTGCTTTTGAAGAATGAGAATAAGACCTTACCATTGGATAAGCATCATCTGAAGAAAATATTAGTAACCGGTCCTTTGGCTAAAGAAACGAATTATATGATCAGTCGTTATGGACCGCAAGCTTTAGAGAATATCACCGTTTATGATGGAATTTGTAATTATGTAGGGAATGAAGTAGAAGTTGCCTATGCACAGGGTTGTGCGACGCGCGATGCCAACTGGCCGGACAGTGAAATCGTTCCTGTTCCAATGACGGCAGAAGAAAAACAAGGTATTGCTGAGGCCGTGAAGCAGGCGGCAGATTGTGATGTGATTATTGCCGTACTGGGAGAAGATGAGACTTGTACCGGAGAAAGTAAATCGCGTACGGGATTGGGTTTCCCAGGAAGACAGCAGGAGCTTTTGGAAGCGTTACACGCTACAGGAAAGCCGGTTGTCTTGGTTTTGGTGAATGGACAGCCGCTTACGATCAATTGGGCAGATCGGAATATCCCTGCTATTTTGGAAACTTGGTTTCCGGGACAGTTAGGAGGAGAGGCTATTGCCAATACTTTGTTCGGAACTTATAATCCCGGAGGAAAACTGTCTGTCACTTTTCCGAAAACAATCGGACAGATCGAGTTTAATTTCCCGTTTAAGCCGGGATCTCATGCCGGACAGTATTTTTCTGGTCCGAATGGTTCGGGTAATACACGGGTCAATGGCGCTCTTTATCCGTTTGGTTATGGATTGAGCTACACATCGTTTGCCTATAATAATTTACAGATTAAACAGGATAATAAGCAGACGCAAAGCGCAGTGACAATATCATGTGATCTGACTAATACAGGAGATAGGACAGGCGACGAGGTTGTTCAGCTATATATCCGTGATAAAGTGGCTTCAGTGATTACTTACGAGTCGGTTTTACGAGGCTTTGAACGTGTTTCCTTGCAGCCGGGAGAAACGAAAACAGTTACTTTCACGCTTTACCCGGAAGATTTGCAGATATTGGATCGTCATTATGAATGGACGGTAGAACCGGGAGAATTTGAAGTCCGTATCGGTTCGTCTTCAGAGGACATACGCTTAAAGGGAACATTTGAGAAATTGAAAGAGTAAAATTTATTCTAAGGGAAGATGATTTTTCAGGAATCAGAGAATTGTAAACACGAATAGAAACAGTATATGAAAAATATTCCTATAATCAATTGGGCTTCATCCGCTTTGTTGGTCAGTACAATATTGACGAGCTGTAATGAAGAAAAACAACGTCCGAATGTTTTGTTTATTTGTGTAGATGATCTTCGTCGGGAGTTAGGATGTTACGGTTCGGAGGTTAAATCACCCAATATGGATCGTTTGGCAAATGAAGGTAGTCTGTTTTTTCATCATTATGTTCAAGTTCCTACAAGTGGTGCATCTCGGGCTAGTATGTTGACGGGGAAATTACCCTCTAATCGTCAGGATTTGTCCAACGAAGCATGTCATTTGCGCCTCTCTGATAAACCGGAAGGAGAAAACCCTGAAACACTGTTTCATCACCTTCGTAGAAATGGCTATTATACAGTTGGTATTGGAAAAATCAGCCACTATGCCGATGGATATTTGTATGCCTATGAAGAGCCTAAAAGTATGAAACTGGAATTACCTTATAGTTGGGATGAAATGCTTTTTGATTCAGGAAAATGGGGAAATGGCTGGAATGCCTTTTTCGGTTATTCGGATGGTTCGAATAGGCAGAGTTGCCATAAGCAGGTAAAACCTTATGAATGTGTATCTGTAGAAGATGAAGGTTTGCCAGATGGTTTAACCGCTAATTTAGCCGTTGCAAAGTTGAAAGAACTGGCTGGAAAGAAACAACCATTTTGTTTGGCTGTGGGTTTCTTTAAACCTCATTTGCCATTTACAGCTCCCAAAAAGTATTGGGATTTATATGATGAAGATTCAATATCGCTTTCTCCTGTTGGTGAAATACCGGAAGGATTCAAGAAGGCTACATTACATAATAGTGGGGAATTAAATGGGTATCAATTAGGAGAAGAGAAAGCATCATTGGAAAAATCGGTTTCGGATGTTTATGCCCGTCGTCTGCGTCATGCTTATTATGCATGTGTAAGTTATGTGGATGCGCAGATAGGCAAATTATTATCAACCTTAGAAGAAACCGGTTTGTCTGATAATACCATAATTGTTTTATGGGGTGATCATGGGTGGCATTTAGGTGATTTCCGGGTTTGGGGAAAGCATACCGTTTATGAAACTTCATTGGCAAGTACTTTGATCATCAAAGCTCCTGGTTGTAAGGCTGGAATAAAGAATAATCGGATAGTTGGATCTGTTGATATTTATCCGACATTGATGGATCTGTGTGATATTTCAATACCAGAAGGATTAGATGGAGATAGTTTTGTAAATTTGTTACGTCAGCCGGATGAGCCTTCGTGGAAAGATTGTGCTTATAGTTATTATAATGATGGTATTTCTGTTCGGATTCCAGATTATAGGTGTACCTATTATCAGAAAGGGAATGAGAGCTGGAAGGAATTATATCAATATACGAAAGATGGTTTTGAGCGGCAGAATATAGCTGATAAAAAGCCGGAAGTAGTAGAGCGTTTATATGCGAAATATATATGTGATCATTTATTTGAAGATTGTATTAAATAAATAATAGAACGGATTATGAAGAATTTTTTATCAACATGTGTGTTATCGGCTGCGGGATTATTCTTGTCTGCATGTGCAACTCAACCGAAAGAAGAACCGATTGACTCGGTAATCGAACGAGGATTGAAGACCGCTACCGATCAAGCCTTACTTATGGCTAAGGAATTGGAAAATCAAGATGGAAAACTGCCTAAATCGATGAAGGATGGTAAGTTGGAAGTCAGTGATTATAGTTGGTGGTGCAGTGGCTTTTTCCCTGGTGAATTGTGGTACTTATATGAAGCTAATCCGACACCTGAATTGAAAAAGTATGCTGAATTATATACAGAACGGTTGGAAAAAGTAAAGAAAATAACTTATAGTCATGATGTTGGCTTCATGTTGAATTGTAGTTATGGTAATGGCTATCGTCTGACGGGTAATCCGAAGTATAAAGATGTCATGATAGAAGGCGCTCATTCGCTCGCCACACGTTATAATCCACATATAGGATTGATACGCTCGTGGGATTTCAATAAGCAGAAGTGGCAGTATCCGGTCATCATTGACAATATGATGAACTTGGAATTCCTGATGTGGGCAGGTCGTGCGACGGGCGATAATGCCTTCACTCAAATGGCTATTTCACATGCTGACAAGACAATGGCTAATCATTTCCGCCCGGATTATAGTTGTTATCACGTAGTATCGTACGATACCATAACAGCTCAGCCGCATATCAAACAAACGCATCAAGGATATGCTGATGAATCAGCTTGGGCACGCGGTCAGGCATGGGCTTTATATGGTTACACAATGATGTACCGCGAAGCCAAGAAACAGGCTTATTTGGAGCAGGCTAATCATATTGCTCAGTTCTTGATGAATCATCCAAACATGCCAGCAGATAAGATTCCTTATTGGGATTTTGACTGTCCTGATATTCCTAATACTGTGCGTGATGCCTCTGCGGCAGCTATCATGGCTTCTGCTCTCATTGAATTGAGTCAGTTTAATCCAAACGATTTCGGAAAGCAATGTCTTACCTTTGCCGAACAACAGATTCGTTCACTGACTTCTCCAGCTTATTTGGCAACAACAGGGACGAATGCAAACTTTGCCATCATGCACTGTACAGGCCATCTTCCGGGAAACAGCGAAGTAGATGTTCCTCTGAGTTATGCCGATTATTATTATGTAGAAGCGTTGCTTCGTTTACGAAACGTATTGAATAAGCAGTAAGATGAAAGTAAAGAAGATTTTATTAGCCGTTATTTGTTGGTTGACTGGTTGGTCGATAGGCTTTGCTCAGACACCCGGAGCCGAAGACCGTGCTGTATGGGTCGAGAAGATGGTTCAGATTGCTGATCCGGTATTGACCAACCTCAGCCAAAATACTCTGAAGCAGAATATGCCTTATGAATCAAAAGACCCAAGTCGGCAGAAGTTTTCCTATTTGGAAGCTGTAGGTCGTTTGATTTGTGGAATTTCTCCGTGGTTGGAATTAGGCCCGGATGATACACCTGAAGGAAAGCTGAGAGCAAAATACATCAATTTAGCTGTGAAAGGTCTGAAGAACGGTGTGAATCCAAATTCTCCCGATTATCTGGAGTTCGGCGAGCCTTATCAACCTTTAGTAGATGCGGCTTTCCTGGCACAGGGATTGTTGCGTGCCCCGAAGCAACTTTGGGGAAACCTCGACGATGAAGGGAAAGCCTGGATGATTACCGAACTGAAGCGTAGCCGGAATATCAAAGCTTGGGAAAACAACTGGTTGCTTTTCGCCTCAATGGTGGAAGCTGCTTTATTGGAGTTTACAGGCGAATGCGATATGGAAAGGTTGACATATGGTGTGAAACGTTTTCGTGATGATTGGTATAAAGGAGATGCTCTTTATGGTGATGGTCCTGCTTTTCATCAAGACTATTATAATAGTTTTGTGATCCATCCGATGTTAACAGATGTATTACGTATCATGAAGAAACATCAGATTGAAGGAGCAGATTTCCTGGAAACCCAAGAAACGCGTCTAGCTCGTTATGCCGAGCAATTGGAACGCTTTATATCTCCCGAAGGAACTTTCCCTGTTGTTGGTCGTTCCATTGTTTATCGCTTCGGGGCTTTTCATGCATTGGCACAAGCTTCATTGTTGCATCTACTTCCAAAAGGAATTACACCAGCACAAGTACGTTGTGCGCTGACAGCTGTTATCCAGCGCCAGCTTAAATCCCCATCTAATTTTGATGCGAAAGGATGGATTCGGGTTGGTTTCACTGGAAGTCAGATGAAGATATCCGAGTCATATATAAACAATGGTAGTGCTTATCTTTGTTCAGTTGGGCTACTTGCTTTGGGACTGCCTCCAACTGATCCTTTCTGGAGTGATCCTTATGCCGAATGGACCAACCTGAAGGCTTGGAATGGCATTGATGTCCCGGCAGACCATGCGTTGAAATAAAAGTCTGTGTACTTTATTTAGAATAAATAATTAATTCAATTTTCCGGAAATCAATTCTTTGAAGAGTTGATTTCCGGAAATATATAAATCAGGTGAGATCATGAAATATCGTGTACTTAATTATATATTATGTATAATGATAACTTGTTCGTCTGTTCTTCAGGCGAAAGATTTTTATTTTCGCCATATTGATTTTACAGGAAGTATGGTTTCGCCTTCGGCTATATCAATCTACCAAGATAATAAAGGTTTGATTTGGTTTGGAAATGACTGTTTGAACAGATATGATGGTTTACAAGTTCGATCATATAGACTGTCAACTTATTTGCCTCAGATTGAGGATACTAATATTCATGCTTTATGCGGAGATCAGGACTCTCTTCTTTATTTCCTTGCTAATGATAAAATTATCCGTCTGAATATGCAAACGGAAGAATTTATAGATCTGAATTTATCAGCAAAAGATCTATACTTTGAAAAAGATACTGTATATTATATTTCTCAAAATATTTTGTATGCCTATACTGAAGGGAAAACTAAAGAAATAGTTCGCTTAAATTGCCGTGAAAATGAGAAAGCCGAGACTTTATATAAAATGAAAGACAAATGGTTATTGGGAACATCGCAAGGATTATATAGTTATGTAGAGAATAAGTGGAATTGTTTGTTGGATAATGTCTCTGTCTCGACATTATTTGTTGATGATCAAAACCGAATTTGGGTTGGAGGAATCAATGGAGCTTGGGTCTTTAATGGTGATATGTGGAAACATTATCAAGAGCATGATCCTATCACTCCCTTGGTTGGAAATTATGTAAGATGTATTAATCAAGATGAACATGGGAATATTTGGATTGGAACTTATACAGGAATCTCTGTTATTGATTCAGGTTTGACAAAGTCCATTCCAATTGTTCCGCAAGGAAATTCTTTAGGAACACTACGAAATTCATCTGTCCATGCGATTTATAGAGATCGGCAAGGTGGAATGTGGATTGGAACGTATTTTGGAGGAATAAGCTATTATAATCCGGATTCGGAAAGATTTTCCTATTATGGTTTTAGTGAAGAAAAGAACAGCGGATTACATGGTTTCCATTTTACCAATATGGCCGAAGATGGATCAGGTAATTTATTTATTGCTGCAGAACATGGTGGTGTAAGTGTATTAGACCGGCAAACCGGTGAAATACATCCTTTATTACCAAAAGGAAATCCTTTATCTAATTTGTCTGTAAAAGATTTGTGGTACGACCGTAAACATGAACGTCTTTATATGGCAACTTTCAGGGAAGGATTATATTGTTATACTCAGAACAAGGAATTAATTCATATAGGTGAAAATATATTAAAAGAAGAAGGGGAACGAATTGTAAACCAATTGTTACCTTATAAGTCCTCTTTAATTCTTGTTACTCAAGGAGGTTTGTTTATTTTAGATCTGGATACTCAATTTCTTTCTCGTTTCGTCTTGGATTCGACTTTGAATGATCAAATAAACGGGATTATCAGAACCGCTTACATAGATAGTACTCATCGACTATGGCTTTCTGTCCCAGGAAAAGATTTGATTTGTATAAATTTGGAGACGGCACAGATAGAAACTCCCAAAGAGATAGTAGACAAACTGGGAAAAAGTAATGTTCATTGGATTACAGAAGGAAAAGATCATTCTTTGATTTTTCTTATACCTGGAACAGGAGTACATATTTATTATCCGACCCAAAAACATTGGGTTGGGTTAAATCAAGCAAATGGATACTTATTATCAGATGAAGTCGTACGAGCAGCTGTAATATCATCAGATAGATTATTGATTACATCATTGAATGGATTTACTTGGCTAGATTTGACGTCTGATAAGAAAAGTCATTGGATGTTAGGTCATTTATTCCCTTTGCAACAGTTGAATGATAATTGTGGTATTTATGTATCTCCTTTGGATAGTACTATATTTATTGGTGGAGTTGGTGGCTTATTAGCTGTTAAGAATCTAAATGTATTATGTCCGAATACAGATTATGAACTCGTATGGTCTTCCATTTCAATAAACAATGAATGGTATAATACGATCTCTTCTGGTGATGGAGAACGTTTTTCGATACCTTATTTAGAAAGCCTGGATTTACAAGAAGATCAAAACAATATCACTTTTAGTTTTTCTTCTACGAATTATAGAAATTCAGAGAAAGAGTTGTATATGTATAAATTAAATGGATTGGATGAACAATGGATGGAAACTAGGTTACATCAGATAACATATACTTCATTAAGTCCTGGAACTTATGAATTGGTAGTTCGTGAATTAAATTCCGGAAAGGAACTTCATTTACCTATTATCATACGTCCTCCTTTTTATGCGTCTGTTTATGCATACATTGTTTATGTGGTAATAGCTCTTTGTATATTATTCTGGCTGTATCGCTTTAATAGAAGTCGCCGTCTGTTGAAACAGTCGTTGCAGAGAGAACATGAAGAAAAATTACAAGTAGAAAAGGCGAATCAAATGAAATTGAAATTCTATACGGAAGTTTCGCATGAGATAAGAACTCCTTTGACCTTAATCATGGCTCAACTGGATTGGTTATTGTCAAACTATGAAATAGATTATGTTATACGAAATCGTCTGTTGCGATTAAAGCAACATACAGCATTCATGCGGCAATTGATTAATGAAATATTAGATTTCCGTCGTTTGGAACAAGGGAAAATGACATTTCAGGCACAGAAAGTAGATATAATTGCGTGGCTTAAAGATTATGTGACCATATTCGCGGATCATGCACAAATAAATCATATTAAACTGGTCTTAGAAATGGCTGAGGACTCTTTATGGGTTTGGATGGATCAATCACTAATGCAAAAGGTGATGAATAACTTAATATTCAATGCCTTTAAGTTTACTCCTGAAGGTGGTACGATAAAGATTATCGTACAAAGACGTAAAGAATGGTGTGTCTTAAAGGTTGAAGATACCGGTATTGGCATTTCAAAGGAAGAACAGAATCATATTTTTGATCGTTTTTATCAGGTCGGAGAAAATTCCAATGGTGGAAGTGGTATCGGTTTGGCATTAACGTATGAAATCATTCAATTGCATAAAGGGAATATTACGGTTACAAGCGAGGTGAATAAAGGTACTTCTTTTGAGATAACCTTGCGTTTGGGTGATGTACATTTGATGGAAACCGAAAAAGATAGTTTGGAAAGACTGGAGATAGTTCCAATGGAAGAAGAGAAGACAGAAAACGGGAATTCATCTGTTCCCTTGACTGCTGTATCTTCAGAAGAGGAACGTTATAAAGTTTTGCTGATTGAAGATAATGAAGATTTACGGTCTTTATTGAAAGAGGCATTTTCATGGATGTACGAGGTTTATACGGCTTCTGATGGAGAGGATGGTTTGGAATGCGCCATAAAAGTAATACCTGATTTGATTATTAGTGATGTTATGATGCCCCGTCTTTCCGGTATAGAAATGGTACAAAAGCTAAAGAGTCGTTTAGATACGGCTCATATTCCAATTATTTTATTAACGGCTCGGACTGATGAAGAAAAGGTGATAGAAGGACTGAAAAGTGGTGTTGCTGATTATATAACTAAACCGTTTAGGATGGAATTATTATTGCTGAAATGTAATAATATATTGACAACGATACACGCTCATCAGGAGTTCTTTAAGAAAGAAGTTCAGACGTCTTCGGCTGAATTGGCTACGAATCAGTTGGATAAACAATTGTTGGAGGATTCAACACGGATTATTGAAGATAATTTGGATAATAAGGATTTCTCCATAGAAATGTGGTGTAGAGAAATAGCTATAGGACGGACTCGTTTGGGAATGAAAATTAAAGGTATAACAGGTTTGACCTTAAATGAGTTCGTATTACAAATCAAACTCCGAAAAGCTGCAGAATTATTATGCAATAAAGAATTAACGATTGCGGAGGTTGCTTGGAAGTCTGGTTTCTCAAGTTCGGGATATATGGGTAAATGCTTTAAAGAACACTTTGGTGTTACACCCGGACAATATCGAGATAAACAAATAACAAATCTTTAAAATATAAATCGTATGGTAAACTTTTCATTAGAAGGAAAAATTGCACTGGTAACAGGTGCTTCTTATGGTATTGGTTTTGCAATTGCAACGGGCTTTGCTCAAGCTGGTGCAACAATCGTGTTTAACGATATTAAGCAGGAGTTGGTTGATAAAGGTCTGGCTGCTTACAAAGAATTGGGGATTAATGCGCACGGATATGTATGTGATGTGACAGACGAGAAGGCGGTTAATGCTTTTATTGCTCAAATCGAGAAGGAAATAGGTACAATTGATATTTTAGTCAATAATGCTGGTATTATCAAACGGATTCCGATGTGCGAGATGTCGGCTGCAGAGTTCCGTCAGGTTATTGATGTCGATTTGAATGCTCCTTTTATTGTTTCGAAGGCTGTCATTCCGGGGATGATCAAGAAAGGCCATGGAAAGATCATCAATATTTGTTCGATGATGAGTGAACTGGGACGTGAAACGGTCTCTGCTTATGCTGCTGCTAAAGGTGGTCTTAAGATGCTTACTCG
>OHIN01000608.1_pt1 | contig 24075 bp, 20 predicted proteins | sample 1568261 | NCBI WGS metagenome assembly OHIN01 (sample SAMEA3879578, study PRJEB24766) | human gut metagenome | biome: human-associated habitat; feature: feces | place: USA | collected 1985/1987
AGTGTCTATGCTCTGTTTCATACTCAACGTGTGCTGTAGAAATTGTGATACCACGCTCTCTTTCTTCTGGAGCTTTATCGATATTTTCAAAGTCAGTTGCCTCATTACCTGCAACTCTTGCAGCCAATACTTTTGTAATAGCAGCTGTCAATGTTGTTTTACCGTGGTCTACGTGTCCAATTGTACCAATGTTACAATGTGGTTTCGTTCTTACATATTTTTCCTTAGCCATTTCTAAACGTCCTCCTAACATTTTTTTATTTTTGTTTTAGAAATTTTGCTTTACGTGCCAATATACATACATTATAGGGGATTTCTCTCAAAAAAGCAACACCCAATCGTTAAAATATATCGACAAATTTATTAGTCATTTCTCTGTGCGAGAACTTTATCCTGAACATTCTTTGGAGCCTGTGCATATTTCTCGAAGAACATGGAGTAGTTTCCACGACCCTGAGTAGCGGAACGAAGCTCTGTAGAATATCCGAACATTTCAGCAAGAGGTACATAAGCTCTTACGAGTTTTCCTCCACCGATGTCTTCCATTCCTTCGATCTGTCCACGTTTTGCATTCAAGCTTCCGATAACATCGCCCATGTATTCCTCAGGCATAGTTACTTCGACTTTCATGATAGGCTCAAGAAGTACTGCGTTACCTTTCTTCATAGCATCTTTGAATGCCATGGAACCAGCGATATGGAATGCCATTTCACTGGAATCGACTTCATGGTAAGAACCATCCCATACCGTAGCTTTTACACCAAGTACAGGGAAGCCGCCAAGAATACCAGCCTGTGCTGCTTCTTCGATACCTTCTCCAACTGCTGGGATGTATTCCTTAGGAATTGCACCACCGACTACAGTAGACTCGAAGATAAATGTCTCTTCGCCGTTTGGATCCATAGGCTCGAATTTAACTTTACAGTGTCCGTACTGTCCACGTCCACCAGACTGTTTTGCGTATTTACTGTCAATATCAACAGGTGTTGTAAATGTCTCTTTGTAAGCAACCTGAGGTGCACCTACATTTGCCTCTACTTTGAATTCACGAAGCAGACGGTCTACGATGACATCGAGGTGAAGTTCACCCATACCTGCGATGATTGTCTGACCAGTTTCCTGATCTGTATGAGCACGGAATGTAGGATCTTCTTCTGCAAGTTTCGCAAGAGCTTCACCCATTTTACCCTGGTCATTCTTTGTCTTAGGCTCGATAGCGAGCTCGATAACAGGTTCAGGGAATTCCATGGACTCAAGGATTACCGGATGCTGCTCGTCACAGATTGTATCACCTGTTGTGGTTACTTTGAAACCAACTGCTGCAGCGATATCTCCGGAGTAAACCTTATCAATTTCGTTACGTTTGTTCGCGTGCATCTGTACGATACGTCCTACACGCTCTTTCTTTCCTTTTGTAGCATTCAGTACGTAAGAACCGGAGTTCATTGTACCGGAATATACACGGAAGAATGCGAGTTTTCCAACGAATGGGTCTGACATGATCTTAAATGCCAGAGCGGCGAATGGCTCGTCATCAGAAGATTTACGAGTCACTTCGTTACCATCTTCGTCAACTCCTGTGATGTCAGGGATATCTGTTGGCGCTGGCATGTATTCGATAACACCATCCAACATCTTCTGAACACCTTTGTTTTTATATGCAGAACCACAGAATACAGGAACTGCTTCACTAGCGATCGTACCTTTACGAAGAGCAGCCTTCATCGCATCGATTGTAGGCTCTTCTCCCTCAATGTACATTTCCATCAAATCATCATCCAACTCGCAGACTTTTTCTACAAGGTTGTCATGCCATTCCTGAGCAAGATCTTTCAAGTCATCAGGAATCTCTGTGATTTCGATATCTTCACCCTTATCATCTTTGTAATAGTATGCTTCCATCTCAAACAGATCGATCAAACCGATAAAGTCATCTTCCTTACCGATTGGAATCTGTACAGGAATTGCATTTTTGCCCAAACGGTCAATGATCGTCTGAACCGAATAAAAGAAATCTGCACCCATTTTATCCATCTTATTGATGAATGCCATACGAGGTACATTGTATGTGTCAGCCTGACGCCAAACGTTCTCTGACTGAGGCTCAACACCACCCTTTGCACAGAACACACCAACTGCGCCATCAAGTACACGGAGTGAACGCTCAACTTCTACTGTGAAGTCAACGTGACCCGGTGTATCGATGATGTTGATACGATGCTCAAGTGCTCCTGGCTTTGGTTTAGTGAACTCTTCAAGTGTCCAGTGACATGTTGTAGCGGCAGAAGTAATTGTAATACCTCTTTCCTGCTCCTGCTCCATCCAGTCCATGGTAGAAGCACCATCATGAGTCTCACCAATTTTATAGTTTACACCAGTATAATAAAGGATACGCTCTGTCAATGTTGTTTTACCAGCATCGATATGAGCCATGATACCAATATTTCTGGTACGCTCTAATGGATATTCTCTTCCAGCCAAGTTCTTTTCCTCCTAATTTATTCTCGTCTCATGCGCAAGGCATCCGCCATTCAGCACCGTACACTTTGTGTCCGGTCTGCATGCGATTACCAACGATAGTGTGCAAATGCTTTATTTGCCTCAGCCATCTTGTGCATATCTTCTTTCTTCTTCACGGATGAACCAGTATTGTTTGCTGCATCCATGATTTCACTGGCAAGTCTTTCTTTCATTGTCTTCTCTCCACGGTTACGTGAATAAAGAGTCAGCCAACGAAGAGCCAAAGCCTGTCTACGATCTGGTTTTACTTCGATTGGAACCTGATAAGTGGAACCACCGATACGTCTAGCCTTTACTTCGAGTTCAGGCATAACGTTGTTCATAGCTTCCTCGAATACTTCGATAGCGTCTTTTCCTGTCTTCTCAGCGATTTCATCAAAAGCGCCGTAAACGATTTTCTGAGCTACACCTTTTTTACCGTCCAACATAATGTTGTTGATCAGCTTAGTAACGACTTTGTTTTTGTAAACTGGATCTGCCAGCACGTCTCTTTTTGGAATATGTCCTTTACGTGGCACGTTACTTCCCTCCTTAATAATATTATTAATTCACAGGTACTCACTTCTGTGTCCGCACCAGTTTAAGTCTTGCTTCTTCCTTTAATAAATATAAAATCTATAAAATATGATGCAAAAATTAATCCGGTACTTTTAATTTTAGTAATGACAAATATGAATTATTTGCCTGCTTTCGGTCTCTTCGCACCATATTTGGAACGAGCCTGCTTTCTGTTAGCAACACCTGCAGTATCAAGTGTTCCACGGATGATATGATAACGTGTACCTGGAAGGTCTTTTACTCTTCCTCCACGAATCATAACAACGCTATGCTCCTGAAGGTTATGGCCTTCACCAGGAATATAACTTGTTACCTCGATACCATTGGAAAGACGAACTCTGGCAATCTTACGAAGTGCTGAGTTAGGCTTCTTAGGTGTAGCAGTACGAACAACAGTACAAACACCACGTTTCTGTGGAGAAGCACTCTCTGTAGATTTCTTCTTCAGTGAGTTGTAAGTGTACTGAAGTGCTGGAGAATTTGATTTCTTAGCAACCGATTTTCTACCCTGCTTTACTAATTGGTTAAAAGTTGGCATTAATTTTCACCTCCTGTAGTTTTTTGAATCCACACTTTTATAAAGTAAATGTAGAATTGTCATGCCGTCAGTGCCGTTTTTTTGTACACAAAAAGACCACACGAACGCATGCTAGATTATTATAGCTCGTGTGGCCTTGATTTGTCAAGAGTTTTTCAGTAGAAAAATTGCAATTTTATCGAATCACTTTCAAATACGAGGTATTGGACTCCACGCCCTTTTCCGTCGATCGGACTACAACAAAATATTTGTACGTAATTCCATTTTGCACAATCGTTACTGTAATATCAGCCCGCCCGTTTTTCACCGGTGTCACTTTTCCTTTTTTGTCAACCTTAGCGATAGACGGTTTACTGGACTTATAAGTTACTTTTGCGGTCTTATTCAGATGCAGAAGCTGAATCTTATATGTCTTCCCTTTTGGAAGCAGTTTGTATAAGCTTACGCTTGGATATTTGTAACTTGTTTTATACTTATATAAACTGTAGTTTTTCTTAATCGTTGTGCGGACTACAAGATTAACGATATACTGGATTTTTTTCTTTCCTTTTGTCACATTGATAACTAACTTGGCTTTTCCCAGTTTTTTCTTTGTCTTGACCAGTCCGTTCTTGTCAATCGTCGCTATCTTTTTATTACTGGAGCTGCATCTTACCTTTGCTCCTTTTTGATTCAAAAGCTTGATGCAGAATTTCATCTTCGGCGCCATAATTTTCTTCATAACAATTGTCGGAATTTTTAATTCCACAGTGCCTTTTCCAATCGTCTGATCTTCCGGCGGCAATGTTTTCTTTGGCGTCTCCCCCGGCTTTTGTCCTGTCGTTTGCGTACCGCTGGTACCACCTGTAGTCACACTTGGCGCTGCACTCGGTGTCACCTTCGGTGTGCTGCTCGGATTTGGAACCAAACTTGGCGAAGGATTGGTACTTTTTGTACGCATTTCCGTAATACGGCTTTCTGTGACAGCCAAATCTGCAGCGCGTTTTACCACATCATAAGAAGTATCTGATTTTAAACCGTTAAATGTAATACTTCCTGTCACGCCATCTCCATCTTTCGCACCTCCATCCGTCACCCATGACATTACAACATTGCCACTCTTATCTCGGATTTCATATTCAAAGCCATCCTCTGCTTCAATGGTTATACTCGTCTCACTCGTCTGTTTTTCCACCGGCGGAAGAGCTCGCACAACGCCTTCTGCAACCGCCTGTCCGGTATAGTCATTTTTTCCTGTCACGGTACATTGTATCTGTTTTCCTTCCAAGCTCTTGTCAGGATTTAAAACTGTCCCTTTTGCTCCCGGGATGTCATTCCATGTACCCGTTTTTTTGTCAAATACCTGCCACTGGTAATCTGCATTATCCGAATTGATAACAACATCATTACCGCCTTTATCCTTAATAAATTTAATTTCCTCGTCATCTCCTACTTCGACCAGCACTTTTACCAATGCTGTCTCAATAATCTTCAATGCCGGTTTCGCCCCAGGTACAGTATCACGAGATGTTTCCACTTTAAAATATGGGTAAAAATGTCCCTCCGCACCAGAGGTCACACTTTTCGCAATTACACCTCCCTCAAAATTTCCGCCACTGATTGTAAGATCCGCCTGCGGTGCCACAAAATGCCCCGAAATGTATTCTGTCATCATTTTTGTTGCATCCGGGAAATTCCAGATCAATTTCATACCGGAGTTTACAAACTGAGCCCCGGCATAATTATCCGATGATATTTTTTTCAATTTATTGCTCATCGGCTGACCATCCCAAGTAACCGGCAAAATTTTATCTGCAGCCGCCGGCTTGCTGGTTACCCCAAAATCAACAAAAACTATTGTATCTTTTAATCCGGTAACAGAAATGCTGTATTCCTCATCACGCAGATCGTCCGGAGATGCCAGCCCTACAATGTCCAATGTCACACTTCGGTCACTCGAGATCAGATTTGCCGGCACTTCATATTTTTTTGCTTTTGAAAAATCAATTATAATCTTATTTCCGGTTACCACTGCTTTTTCTGCCCCGGATACAAGAGCTGTCGATTCAGACTGAATGGTGTGAAAAGCCGACACCATATCCAAATATGTATTTTGTTCAAATTTTGAAGCCTGATAGTTTTCAAAAGCATTGGCCGCTTTGTAGGTATAATAGAATTTTTTGGTGTGGTACCCCTCCGGAACTCCTGTCGAAGGTGTGTCCTTTACATTTCCCACTTTCACTAGATTTCCCGCATAACTCGGACTCACCATAGCATCTGCAAAATCAGCCATTTTACAATTTCCACCTACAGCCACGCCTCCCATAGTATGTGTTTTTACCTCAAGGTTTTCCTTCACCACATACTGATAGTCACTTAGCAAATTCCTCAAATTTGCTAAGTACTGGTAGGTTGTTGACGCTTCTACTTTCCGCGGCACAATTCCTATCGACGCCACTGCCATCGACACCAGCAATACAACTGCCATTATACGTTTCATAATCTTTTGCATTTTTCTCTCCCTTTCTGTCTTCCAAATATGGTTTTATTGTTATTACAAATTTTATATGATATTTTACCAAAATGCAATATGGATTTTATACTTTTTTCATAACTTTTGTGTTATAAATTTATAACTATAAACTTATACCTGCCCATTCTTCGCTCCTGTCGGAGCTCATCATCGTGACAGTCGTCACATTCCTCCCTTCTTCCTCCTAACAACTCGACACGCATTCTTCGCTCCTAGCGGAGCTCATCATCGTGACAGTCGTCACGCGCCTCCCTTCTCCCTTCCAACAACTCGACACGCATTCTTCGCTCCTGCCGGAGCTCATCATCGTGACAGTCGTCACATAACAATAAAAAGATCACCCATATCGTGCTTGCACGAAATATGGGTGATCTTTTTATTGTTGCGTGTCTCGTTGTTTATACAACTTATTTCTGTGGTCCTGCAGGTACCAATGCTTTACCTTCTGCATTTCCTTCGTATTTTGCGAAGTTCTTGATGAATCTGTCTGCAAGATCCAAAGCTTTTGTCTCCCATTCGGAAGCATCTGCGTAAGTATCGCGAGGATCAAGGATTGCTGGATCTACACCCGGCAATTCAGTAGGTACTTCGAAGTTGAAGTGAGGAATTGTCTTTGTAGGTGCTTTCGCGATGTCTCCGCTGAGGATTGCATCGATGATACCACGTGTATCTTTGATGGAGATACGTTTTCCTGTTCCGTTCCATCCTGTATTTACGAGATAAGCTTTTGCTCCGCTCTTCTCCATTTTCTTAACGAGCTCTTCTGCATATTTTGTAGGATGCAGCTCGAGGAATGCCTGTCCGAAACAAGCGGAGAATGTAGGAGTTGGCTCTGTGATTCCACGCTCTGTACCAGCAAGTTTTGCTGTAAATCCTGACAAGAAGTAGTATTTTGTCTGCTCCGGTGTAAGGATCGATACCGGTGGAAGTACGCCGAATGCATCTGCTGACAGGAAGATTACGTTCTTCGCTGCTGGTGCAGAAGAAATTGGGCGAACGATATTTTCAATGTGATTGATTGGATAAGATACACGAGTATTCTCTGTTACGCTCTTATCTGCAAAATCAATCTTTCCGTCTTTGTCAAGTGTTACGTTCTCAAGGAGAGCGTCTCTGCGGATCGCATTGTAGATGTCCGGCTCAGACTCTTTGTCCAAGTCGATAACTTTTGCGTAGCAGCCGCCTTCGAAGTTGAATACACCATTGTCATCCCAGCCGTGCTCGTCATCACCGATAAGGAGACGTTTTGGATCTGTGGACAATGTTGTCTTACCTGTTCCGGAAAGTCCGAAGAAGATTGCCGTGTTCTTTCCGTCCATATCTGTGTTTGCGGAGCAGTGCATGGAAGCGATACCTTGCAATGGAAGATAGTAGTTCATCATAGAGAACATACCTTTCTTCATTTCTCCGCCGTACCATGTATTTACGATAACCTGCTCGCGGCTTGTGATATTGAACATTACAGCTGTCTCAGAATTCAATCCGAGTTCTTTGTAATTTTCAACCTTTGCTTTGGATGCATTGTATACGATAAAGTTTGGCTCAAAGTTTTCCAACTCTTCTGCTGTTGGCTGGATAAACATATTTTTGATGAAATGTGCCTGCCAAGCCACTTCTACGATAAAACGAACAGCCATACGTGTGTCATGGTTTGCTCCGCAGAATGCATCTACTACGAAAAGTCTCTTATTTGACAATTCTTTTACTGCAAGCTCTTTCACTGCTTTCCAAGCTTCCTGTGATGCAGGATGGTTATCATTTTTGTACTCATCAGAAGTCCACCATACTGTGTCTTTTGAATTCTCATCCATTACAATGTACTTGTCTTTAGGGGAACGTCCGGTATAAATACCTGTCATAACGTTCACTGCGCCAAGTTCACTTTCCTGGCCTTTTTCATAACCTTCCAACGCCGGATTGGTCTCTTCCTTATACAGATCTTCATAAGAAGGATTGTACACAATCTCAGTTGCACCTGTGATACCATACTTGCTCAAATCGATGTTTGCCATTTTACTCTGACCTCTTTTCTTTCATATTTAACCTGGTTGTAGTGGGTCCAGGATATGACCCTGAAAGTTTCACGCATATATCATACCACACATTTTTCGACATTGTCAACCTTTGTTATGCTCTCTGCACTTTTATCATGTTTGTTGTACCGGAAATTCCAACCGGAACCCCCGACGTATATACCGCAACATCGCCTTTGCATAAGAATCCCTGTTTGAGACATTCTTCTGTTGCATAATCAAAAAGTTCAAAAACTTCCTGCTTTTCTTCCAATAAAATAGGGGTAACGCCCCATGACATATTGAGCTGTCTTGTCACTTTTTCGGACATGGCACAACCCACGATATCGCAGCCCGGGCGGTAGCGTGAGATCATGCGGGCCGATCTTCCGGATTTGGTTACCGTAATAATGACGCGGGCATTCAGATCGTGCGCCGTCGTGCAGGTTGCATGGCAGATGGCATCCGTAATGTCCGGATTGGCTTTCCGCTCATGGTTAAAAAACCGCTTGCAGTAGTCGACGTCAGCCTCGGTTCTCTCAGCGATACGCACCATTGTTTTTAAGGCTTCCACCGGATATTTCCCTGCAGCCGTCTCTCCCGAAAGCATGATGGCACTTGTTCCATCGTAGATGGCATTGGCGACGTCTGCTGTCTCGGCTCTGGTCGGTCGAGGATTTTTCATCATGGAATCGAGCATCTGTGTCGCCGTAATTACCTGTTTTCCGGCTTCGTACACTTTGCGGATGATCATTTTCTGTATAACCGGCACTTCCTCATCCGGCACCTCAACTCCCATATCGCCTCGCGCGATCATAATTCCATCCGATACGCGGATGATCTCATCGATCTTATCCACACCTTCCGCATTTTCGATCTTTGCGATGATATTGATATCTTTTCCCCCATTTTCGTCCAAAAGTTTACGGATCTGCATGACATCCTCAGCGGTTCTCGTAAAAGAAGCTGCCACAAAATCAATGTCCTGACGGATTCCAAACAAAATATCCTCTTTGTCTTTTTCGCTCATATAAGGCAGATGAATGTGCACACCCGGAACATTGACACCCTTGTGGTTTGAAATCACGCCACCATTTACAACAGTACAAATGATGTCCTCGCCCCGGATTTCCTTCACAATAAGTTCAATGAGTCCATCATCGATCAAAATCCGGTTTCCCGGCTTCTCATCCTGATATAACTGTGGATACGTAATAGACGCCATCGAAGCATTTCCGCGGATTTCGCGTCCTGTCAGCACAAACTGCTGCCCGGGCTCCAATGTCACTTTTCCCTCTTCAAATATCCCTGTGCGAATTTCCGGTCCTTTTGTATCCAAAAGCATCGCCACCGGCTTGCCGCATTTTTCCCGCATTGCTTTGATGCGATCCATTCGTTCCTTCTGTTCCTCGTGGCTGCCGTGTGAAAAATTGAAACGAGCGACATTCATGCCTCCCCGCATCAATTTTTCCAAAACTTCATCCGAATCCGTCGCCGGACCCATCGTGCATATAATCTTGGTTTTTCTCATCAATAATCTCCTTTCTCCCTCTGCCTTCTACCATTCTTTATCATAGCAATTCGAAAATTTTTCGTCAATATCCATTTAGTTAAGATTCGGCAAAACTTTCTAGGTGTATAAATTTCCCTGAATTGTCAACGCTATACATAAATAACACGTAACTGTTCAGGGCAATGCGAACACGTGGGAGGGGAATCCTGAATCGTTACAGTATAGAAAAGAGGAGCTTCTATGAGACGAAAATTAAAACTTGCTATATTCTGTATGTGTTTATGCTGGATCGTTGCCTTTGTGCAATTTGCAATGACCCGCTTTTATCTTTCACATAATGACGCCACACAGGCCTTTGCGCGCAATCAGCTAATCTTGGAAAGCGATGTTGATTCTTTCCAGAATTTGTCACAAAAAGGTGGGCAGATAAAGGGACATTTATCCGGTGAAATGACTTCCTCTCAGAAAGAGCAGCTTGCCTCCCGGCTTTTCCACGTCTGGGGCGGGGCACTCAAAGATACACACCAGACATCCGACTATTATGTCGCCTACGGCTACACTTCCGGAATCGCTTTTTGCAAAAAAATAAACGGTCAGAAAATCAACTTAAATCTCGCCATAACCTATGACGAAATCTCCGATGAAACGACCGTTTATCTTGGAGTTCCTTTATTAAATACAGATTTTTAATCGCGGACTTCGATACGCGGTCCGCCGACACCCTTCACATAATCTTGGGTAATGGTAACGTGTCCGATCATGTCATCTTTCGGAATCTGGTACATGATGTCTAACATCGTCTCTTCCAATATCGAACGCAGTGCTCGCGCCCCCGTCTTTTTCTCCACAGCCCGGTGGGCAATCTCAAGAAGTGCACCTTCATCAAAATCCAGTTTCACTCCGTCCATGGCAAATAATTTTTTGTACTGTTTGACAATTGCATTCTTCGGTTCTTTCAGAACCTTAACCAAAAGTTTCTCATCCATCTGCTGCAAAGCAAATACGATCGGAAGACGTCCGATAAATTCCGGAATCAATCCATAACTGCGGATATCTTCTGTCTCAACCTTGGAAAGAATATTCTCATCTTTGTCAAGATCATCTTTTAACTGTGACTCAAATCCGATATGACCATGTTTTGTCAAGCGGCGCTTGATCACATTTTCCAATCCCGGAAATGCTCCACCACAAATAAACAAAATATGGCGGGTATTGACGGTCGTCATCGGAACCATCGCATTTTTGCTGGTAGCACCTACCGGAACTTCGATATCTGCCCCCTCAAGAAGTTTTAAAAGAGCCTGCTGTACCGATTCTCCGCTGACGTCACGCTGATTGGCATTTTCCTTTTTTGCAAGCTTATCGATCTCATCGATGTAAACGATACCACGCTCGGCGCGTTCCACATCATTGTCTGCATTTGCAAGCAGCTTGGAAATGACACTTTCCACATCATCGCCGATATAACCGGCTTCGGTAAGTGCTGTCGCATCGGTGATCGCAAGTGGCACCTGTAAAATACGTGCGAGGGTCTGTACCAAAAACGTTTTACCGCTTCCTGTCGGTCCTAGCATCAGCATGTTGGACTTTTCTATCTCAACATCCCAGTCCATCTGATTGGTATCGCCGGTTTCTTTGGCTTTTTCCTGCTCTTCCATCGCCGCGATTCTCTTATAGTGGTTATATACACCTACAGAGATGACTTTTTTCGCCTGATCCTGTCCCATCACATATTCATCCAGTCTTCCTTTAATAACGTGAGGTGCTGGTAATTTTTGGACGTCAAGCGCCGGCACTTCCTCATGAGTTTTCTTTTTTGTCTTTACCCGGTGGCGTTCCTGCATTTCTTCCGGCATGCCGCCAAACGGATTAGTCAGATTGATAAATTCAATTCCCGGCATTCCATTCATCGGAGGAATTGATCCTGCCCCCATCGATCCATTGTTAAACATATCAAACGATTTTTGCAAGCAATCGGAACAGATTGATATATTGTTTGGAAGATGAATCATATTGTTCACCAGGCTCGACGGCCGGTGGCACAAATAGCAGAATGTTTCCCCTTTGTTTTCATCATTTTCAATTATATCTTCATTTTGATTTTTGATTTCTTCGCTCACTATTTTCTCCATTTCTATACTAGTTTTTCTCATTATAATATGTCCAAAAGGAACCATTATTCTACGGCATCTCTGCCGCGAATAACAGTTCCTTAAATTATAACTTATTTTTTCTGATTCGTAAAGAAGTTTTACCAAGGCATGATCTGACTTCCGTAGGAATCATCGTAAGAGTCATTTCCATATGGATTACTGCTGTTTCCGTCGGAGCTTCCGTCAGAACTTCCATTGGATCCACTTGAATTTCCCGAATCCTGTGATCCATTGTCCAGTTCGTTAAGTGTTTCCGAGCCTTTCAAAGTAACTTTGAGATTCTGCTCTTTGTACTCGCCATCCTGGCTTCTGGATATTGTTACCGTAATCTCGGTACCTGCTTTTGTATTATTTACCTTATTCTGTACCTGCTCGATCGTAGATACTTTGGCATCATTGATCTTTGTGATGACATCGCCTTTCTTGATGCCGGCTGCTTTTGCTGCGCCACTGTCGGACACTTCAGAAACATACACGCCAACCGGGATGCCATAAGCTTCGCTGACAGAATCGCTGATTGTCTTACCGGTAATTCCAAGGTAACCTTTCTCACTGTCGCTGAGCACTTGTCGTTTCATCAATTCATTAATAATCGGAATTGCGTCACTCATCGGAATCGCATATCCAATTCCTTCCACTTTGGTATCTGCATATTTCACGGAGTTAATACCAATGACGTTGCCGTTTACATCGAGCAATGCTCCACCGCTGTTACCGGGGTTGATAGCGGCATCCGTCTGAAGAAGTACCATTTTATTGGATCCGCTTCCATTTTCATCGCCAACTTCAACTTCTCTGTCTTTCGCACTGATATAACCAACGGTTACGGACTGACCGTATCCAAGAGCATTTCCGATCGCGATCGCCATCTGACCGACTTTTACATCGTCAGAATGTCCCAATGTTGCAATCTTTATCTTGCCCTTTGTTTCTTCTTTTAAGTCGCTGAGTTTCACGGTAATTACTGCCAAGTCTGCAGTAGAATCCGTTCCTTTTACCGTTGCTTTCGCCGTTGTGTCATCAATAAACTTGACAGTAATGCTCTCTGCACCGGAAACGACGTGATTATTTGTGACGATCAGCAGTTCTTTGTCATCCTGTTTCACGATAAATCCGGAGCCTGCACCTTCGGATGGGTATTCGCCAAAAATGGATTTCTGCATACTCGTCTCTGTAATGGACACGATGGATGGCATTACCTTTTCCACAATGCCTGACACATCAGATACACCTGAAATTGCTCCACCTGATATGGCAGTCAATTCCGTATTTCCGGAATCCGTATTTACTGTTCCGATCTCACCGGAATTTGATTTCTGTGTTCCAACCTGCAATCCACAGATCTTCACGATAGCAAAGAAACAAAATGCTGCAACGACACCAAATACGACTGCGGATAGTAACGTTTTCTTCATACCACCTTTTTTCTTCTGCTTTGGTGGTCTCGGTGGCTCCTGCCCGCCGCCCGGATTCGTATTTTGAAAACGATACATATTGTCAGAACTTGGCATCGGCTGCGGCCCTGCATCTGTTCCGGCAGTATTCTGTGTGCCTGCCGCATCATCTGTCTGTGACGGCTGTACATAAATCGTATTGTCCGTCATGCCATTATTGTTCGTATTTTCCCAAGGATTGTTGTTTTCTTCATTCATATCGAATCTTCCTTTCCCGTTTATTCATCTTCTATACTACTTTTCATTGTATATGTTACATTATACCCATCAAATGTGTTTAGTTTGTGAATATCTTATTTTTATATTGTGAAAATGGAAAAAATACTTTATAATAGTATTTGTAGAATTGCGTGAGTTGCGACAGCAACGGAGCAATTCGTAGATATCATTGCACCGCCAATGACGATATCATACCAATCCCTAATTTGAAAGGATGACAGATTTTGATCAAAGGAAACCAAAAATTACTTAATATTATACGATTTATCATAGATGTGCTGATTTTAGTATTTTCATTTATACTTGCTTATAAATTACGTTTTGACGAAGAGCAGAGTATCCTGATTCAATGGCAGATTATTGAGGAACCGATCGGACTTTACGGAACACTGGAAGAATATATGCAGATGCTTTTCCTGCTGATTCCATGTTACCTTGTGTCCTACTATGCTTTTCATCTGTATGACCCAAAACGTGTTACAAGCCGTAAATCACAGGCTTACAATATTTTCAAGGCAAATGTCGTCGGCATTTTGTATTGTACCGCCGGTCTCTACTTTATTAAAAGTGGAAACTATGCTCGTCTGTTTATTGTAATTTTTGTAATTACAAATTTTATATTGGAATTGATCTTCCGCCTGCTGATCACGACCATCTTACGCCGTTTCCGCAAGCGTGGGCACAATTTAAAGCATGTCCTTCTCGTCGGTTACGGCCGTTCGGCAGAGGGCTATATCGACCGTATCTTTGCACATCCCGAATGGGGATATGTCGTACACGGCATTTTGGATGACCAGAAGAAAAACGGTAAATCTTACCGCGATGTGCACGTTATCGGCGATATTGACGATCTCGAAGAAGTACTTGCTTCCAACTCTTTTGATGAAATTGCGATCACTCTTGGCATTGATCAGTACAAACGGCTCGAAGGAATCGTGGCAATTACGGAAAAATCCGGTGTTCATACAAAATTTATCCCGGATTACAATAATATCATTCCGACACGTCCTTACACGGAAGATCTTGACGGTCTGCCGGTCATTCACGTGAGAAATGTACCGCTTACCAACTCCTTTAATAAATTTATCAAACGTACCGTAGACATCATCGGATCGATCTGTTTGATCATCTTGTTCTCCATTCCGATGCTCGTTGTCGCCATTTTGGTAAAGGCAACTTCCGAAGGACCTCTGATCTTTAAGCAGGAACGAATCGGACTTGGCGGAAAACCATTTTTAATGTACAAGTTCCGTTCGATGGCAGTACAAAAGGCTACGGAAGAACAGAAAGCCTGGACAACCCCAAACGATCCGCGTGTTACACCGGTTGGCAAATTTATCCGTAAAACCAGTTTGGACGAGCTTCCACAGTTTTTTAATGTATTAAAAGGAGATATGAGTCTTGTCGGTCCAAGACCGGAACGGCCATTTTTCGTAGAGAAGTTTAAAGAAGAAATTCCACGCTATATGATCAAGCATCAGGTCCGCCCGGGTATCACCGGCTGGGCACAGGTCAATGGCTATCGTGGTGACACTTCGATCCGCATGCGCATCGACTGCGATCTGTACTATATCGAAAACTGGACATTGATGCTGGACATCAAAATCCTACTGCTCACGGTAGTGACCGGATTTATCAATAAAAATGCATATTAATACAAAAGGGCTCCCCGATAAAGGGAGCCCTTTTCGCAAAAAGAGTGTATCTAATTATCTAATCCAACTTTTTGTCAATAAACTCATCCCAGCGTCCGTCGTCATCATCCTCTTCGTCATCCTCGCCAAATTCCTCTTCATCGAGCATTTCGTCAAAAGCATCTGAAATGGCATCTAATGTCTCATCATCCTCAATCTGAAGAAGTGTGATCTCCGGCTGATCGCCTTCTGTGTCAATCTGAATCCCGAAGAAATAAATCTCCTCGATGCTTTCGTCGACCGGTGTCAGGGCCGCATAATCATCGCCGTTCCACTCAAAGATATATATCACTTCACATTCCAATGTAGATCCATCTTCCAATTCAAGGGAAACCTGCATTTCCTCGATGTCGCTCAAATCAAAATCAGACATTTCTGTACCTCCTGAAAATATTATAATATAGAGATGATAACATACTTTATCACTACTGTCAAACACGGAATATTTTTTTCATAACCGGTTGTTGAAACGGTGAAAAAGTGATACGCGGGAGTTTGACAGTTGAATATTAAAGCAAGCTCAGCAGTTATAACTTTTGCAAAACTCTGCTTGAGCCGCCAAAGTATGAGATTCAGGATGTTTACAGAGCTTTGTCTGTAATCGCAGAGGCATCAGATTTCATCCAAAGTGAACTATACAAAAACTCAAACTTCATCCATCCAAGGAATCAGAAGATACTTTACTATGACTGTACAAATTATTACTTTGAGATTGAGGAAGAAAGCGGTTTGAAGCACTATGGAAAAAGCAAAGAAAACCGCCCAAATCCAATTGTTACCATGGGACTGTTTATGGATGCTGATGGCATTCCGCTTGCATTTGATATTTTTCCAGGCAATCAAAACAAGCAGACAACACTCAAGCCATTGGAGAAGAAAATCATAAAAGAAAGTATATAAGCTTGATGAGGAACAGATTACCAAAGAAGAACTTTACGATGGTTTCTATGCGGTTATGACAAATCTTGAGGGAAATAAATTTACCATAGTGTAAAATGCCGGAAATGGACGGAATTGAAACATTAGGTCACATCCGTAGCATGGGTGGCAAGTTTGAAACACTTCCTGTTATCGCCCTCACTGCCAATGTTATGACAGGAGCAAGGGAACGATATATTAATGCCGGTTTTACGGATTTCCTTGAAAAACCTATTAAGCCCTCAAAATTAGATGAAATGTTATTTGCTTATCTGCCAAAAGAAAAGTTAGAGCATAAAAGCGATGACTGAGAACCAATGCTTCAAAGTTTGCCAAAGGCAAACTTCGCTCCGCAAATAGAGAGCTTTCCTATTACATAAAAACCACACTCACCATAAATGGAAAAAATGGCGAGTGTGGTAAGGTATAAGCAAAACTATTTTCTACTTTTAATTCGTTTTCTCAAACTGCCAAACTTGGTTAGTTGCTTCCCAATAAGCATTCTGCACTACGTTGGTATTATCTGACACTCTTAAATGAAGTCCACTCTTTTGATTTGTTACTTTCGTCATAATACCATATTGCCCTGCCTTAGAAGTTGTTTTTAATTTAAACTGCTGAGCGTCTCCGCTATATGCATGAAAAATTCCAATGTTTGTATTGTCAGTTGTTCCTGCCCCACTGACATCAAGCATAAAGTTGCCAAGCGCACTTGAGAGAGTAAAATATCCGTTATCCAATTTTCTCAAGTACCATTTCTGACCTAAAGCATTTGTCTTATAACCAGCCTCAACGTTTTGTCCGGCTGCACCAACATTTCCTGTTACCTGAAGATATTTTCCGGATGCCGGATTTTTAATGCAATACCAACCATTAGGAAGTGATGTTGTAGCAGTAGTCGAGTTTGTCTTCAAATTACAAACAAAAGTAGAAACACTGTTTGCCGGCATATAAGACCAGAACCCATTATCCGTCAAAGCCAGATTAGATGTCTTCGCCAAATTCTCATTGGAGGATGTACGATAACGGTCCACAGAAGAAATACTCTGACCATTGACAGTAAATTTCTGGCTGATACTGGATGAACCTTTGTTAATTGCCACAATAACTGCTTTACCATCTCCAGTGTAAGCAGATACATACACACCATTGTTTGGATTTGCCGTAGCTGCTACTCTCCTATAACCGCGACGGATAAACTTAGAATATTGAGCCATGCAATAACCACGCTTACTAATAGTTCCATCCTCTTTCATCGGGCTATAACTTCTGCGGATATACCACCATACATAAGTCTGCATATTGTTAATCATCGCATTATGTATATGCTCAGAAACACCCAATGCTTCCGGCCATCTGTCAGCCGAATTAGCATCACTATTCGGATAATAAACCTCTGTCATCCAAAGCTGCTTACCGGCACCCTTTTGCTGGAACAAAGGCCATGCAAAATTCTTATACTGTGTTCCATACAAATGTGTTCCCATAATATCCACATTTGCAAGTGCCTGAGAGTCATTTAAAATCGGCTCCATAATATTCTTATTATAAGAAAAAGATTCTGGTGCAATCAAACGACAGTTAATAGAACCCGCATAATATTTTAAGAAGGTTACGATTTCGCTGGAGGTCCACCATGTCCAGTCATGTCCATAGTCTGGCTCATTTGCCATAGAAATCGCATACAAATTAACACCATTATTCTTCATATAATTAACAAAATTGTTCAAATGATTTGCATATTGAGCATATTTGTCATGTCTAAGTCGTTTTGCTTTTGTATCACCATTATGATTAAATGTTTCACACAAATTACTTGGCGGATTCCAAGGTGTCGCAAAAACAATTGCGCCCTTAGCGACGGCTGCTTTTGCCGTAGCCACTTCCTTATACCAATTATTACTGTCTGAATCAATAAAAATACGGAGTACGGAGAAACCTAACTGATTGGTACTATTTCCAAATGCAGTTTCCCTTTGAGATGCGGTTAAATCTCCTGCCCAAGAAGGATGATTCATTCCGCCATAACCTTGAATTTCCTGATACTTTGTTGATAGATTGATAACTGCATCACTTGCTGCCTTTACTTGTTGTTGCTGTGCCGGAAACACACCAATAACCATAGCAAACATAATTGCCCCAACCAATAACGCTCTAATTGATTTTTTCACTTGTAAACCCATGTTTGTTTTTCCTCCTTATATTAGTTATATGCTATACCTTATGGCAATTATAATATTGTTCATTTCCTACCTCAATGACATATAAAGAAGGATATTTGACATATCTTGCAATATAAAGAAAAAATTTCCAATTCCAGCAGCCTATGCAGGCATAGGGCGGTTGAAACTAGTCAATATGTTCAACACATCTTATCCTGATACAGCATATAAAAATCCGCTTCCATGTTATCTCTCTGTCGGTCATAAAATTTTTTTGCGTCATCCAGAGCTGTATTATATACCGGCTTTCCTAAATGCTCCAGAAAAAATCCAACACCGCCTCCATACCAAAAATGCTGTTCTGTCTATCCCCGCAAAATTAAATTTATGTCTTTGTTGCAATCAAGGTGAACTCTCCGGGCACATTCGGATGTATCCCTTATTATGCTTCGAAATATCAAATATGGTTACTTCCGCTCCTAAAAGAGCAAGGGGAATTGCCTTTTTTCCACAAGAGCCACATATATTTTGCAGCCCGTACACCTTGCACGTTCTTTTGGCGGACATTGCTGACACCAGAATCATGAAAACTGAATACGATGTGAAGCATCATAAAGCAGACGAAAGAAATAAATTTACCATGGTGTAAAAAATATAGCACAATAGCACATATTGCTGCGAAACAAAAAACGGCTGTAAGCCTTGATTTTACTGGCTTCACAACCGTTTTTTTACTTTCCAACTGTCAAAGATGGGACTTTAACAGTACTGTCAAACACGGAATACTTTTTTCATAACCGGTTGTTGAAACGGCGAAAACGTGATACACTTAAATCAATACAACACTTTAACATTGGAAAGGACACTTTAGGATATGAAATTTGCAGCACAATTTATGCAGTTTATGGTTCTGATTCCGGCAGCAATACTCTGCTTCCTTCCTATGAAGGACCAGTTGACTTCACCACCCAAAAAAATCATAGCAAGGATTTGGCTGGTACTTACCATTCTGATTCCTGTAAGTGCATTGATTTTCATGGCAGGCAATTTCCCCGCCAATTATGTCATGCTTCCGGACATCGCGATACTTTACCTGTTTTACCACCGCTCGCTCAATACCCATTGGGCCACCAGCGCCTCGGTATTTTTAATGGTAGCCGCACTGATGTCCTTTCCTCCAAATATCGCGCTCTGCATCGACTGCCAGATTCACCCGCAGGAGACACTGCTCTCCCCCTGTCTTGTAGCGACCACTGTACAATTTGCCATCAGCGTCGTATTTGTCCTGCTTTACTTTCTCATCTTTAAAAATCATTTCAGCGAATTGATCAATTCCCTGAATTCTGCGTATGTATGGAGTGCGACATTGCCGGTGCCTCTCATTTTCATCCTCTTAAATATTATGATGCAGCCTCAAAAGTACGAAACAATGCACGTAAACCGGGTGTACCGAATGTATGTTGCCTATCTGCTTTTGGCTTTTTTCCTATTTAATGTCATCTACCTGATCTTCTATCTGGTGGCTGTCATTTTGCTCCGAAATGCAAAAACAGAAGAACGCGTAAGGCTTTTTGAAATGCAGGAGAGCCAATATCTCGCCCAGCAGCGATACATTACAGAATCCGCCAAACAACGCCATGATTTCCGTCAGCAACTCCACAGTCTGGCTCAAATGGCGCAAAATAAAGAATACGATGCGCTGACCAGCCATCTTGCCAATTGTGTCGCAGCAATCCCGGAATCTCCGACATGTTACTGCCGCAACATTCCGGTCAATGCGCTGTTAAATTATTATGATCATTTATTTGCCTCGCAGGGAATTACCAAAAAGTGGAGCATTCAGATCCCGGCAGAATGCCTCGTCAATGATACGGAACTTTGCAGTCTGATCGGCAATATTCTGGAAAATGTATCTGCCGGCTGTCTGACACTTCCCGACGCGGAAAACCGGCTGCACACGCTCAATATTTGCTTGAAAAACGGCTCTTTTCTGGCTATCAGATCAGAAAACCGATTTGACGGCAAAGTCGATATCAAAAACGGCCATTATCTTTCCACCCGCAATGGCGGTTCCGGCATCGGTCTGCGTTCAATCCAGGCGATTGCTGAAAAACACGGTGGAATGGCTTATTTTTCACACACCACGGATACCTTTACGATAAAACTGATTATAAAAATTTTACCGTAGGTTACTTGACATTTTGTATCATTTTTACTACAATATGTTATCAAGGTCAAAGAAAGGATGAGTGATATACTATGAATTTTTCTTACAAAACAAAAGGCACCTGTTCCAGACAGATCGATCTTGAGATCAACGACAACATCGTAACAAATGTTGTATTTTACGGCGGATGTGACGGAAATCTGAAAGCCATTCCACGTCTGGTCGATGGCTGGACTGCCGATCAGATCGCCGAAAAGTGCAGCGGCGTTCTGTGTGGTTTTAAAAACACATCCTGCGCTGACCAGTTAGCACATGCCGTTTTGGCGGCAAAAAAAGCCGAGCAGGCTGAAAAAGCATAATTTTATTATGCCACCCCGTGTGTTCGAAACCATCCACACGTAAAACAAAACTAAGGAGACTTTTTATTATGCAAAAAAACACAAACAAAATCATTTTTATCTGTCAGGCAGCGATGATCGCTGCCCTCTACGTGGTGTTGACGTATGCCATCAACGCTTTTAACCTCGCCAGCGGAGCGATTCAGGTCCGTGTTTCCGAGGCACTTACCATTTTACCATTTTTCACACCGGCAGCGATCCCCGGACTTGTAATCGGATGTTTTATCGCTAATCTGTCCACCGGTGCGGTCATTTTGGACGTGATCTTTGGTACTTTGGCGACACTTCTCGGTGCATTGGGAACCTACGCCCTGCGCAAGTACAAATGGCTCGCTCCATTACCCCCAATTATTTCCAATACAATCATTGTACCATGGGTACTCCGCTTTGCCTACGGCATCGACAGCGCAATCCCTTATATGATGCTCACGGTAGGAATCGGCGAAGTCCTTTCCTGCGGCATTTTGGGTATGCTTTTATTATTTGCACTCAGAAAATTCGACAAAAATATCTTTAAAGCACATTGATTTTTCTTTCTTCAAAGAGTATAATGGAATCCGAATGTTTGTAGAATTGCGAGAGCAGTTTACTGCGAAGCAATTCGTTGATGTCTATAGCATCGCATCGGATGTCTATGGCATCACAATTCGTTGATGTCATCGACATCCGATCAGGGTCATACCAGGAGGCACTCATGAAAAAACGTGTATTACTGACTGGGATTATACTCTTTCTCGTTGTGGCCGCCGGAATCGTGATGGTTCGTTTCCGGAAGCCGCAGCATACCAGTCAAACGAATAATTCCGATACTTATGAATATTACTATAATAATGAAGACGAAGAAGAGGAGGATTCTCTTTTGCCCGAGAATTTGGACTCTATATTGGCAGATAACAAAACAGTGCCTTTGGACACCATTCCAAGCAGTACTACCGTTTTAGTCAATCGCAAATACCTTCTTCCTTCCACCTATATTCCCAAAAATTTGGTGGTTCCCAATGTTGATTTCAGCTTTTCCTATGTCAATGACAAACGAAAAATGCGCAAAATTGCTGCGACATCATTGGAAAAATTGTTTGCGGCAGGCGAGAAAAAGGGAATTAAACTATATGGCGTTTCCGGTTATCGTTCGTATACAAGACAAAAAGAAATTTATGATCGAAATGTCGCCACCCGCGGAAAAGCAGCTACCGATGCCGTCTCCGCGATGCCGGGAAGCAGCGAGCATCAGACCGGGCTTACAATTGACGTCTCCGCACAAAGTGTAAGTTACCGGCTCGACCAGAGTTTTGGCGATACCAAAGAAGGAAAATGGCTTGCCAAACATTGTCACGAATATGGATTTATCATCCGTTATCCTTACGATAAGGAAAAAATTACCGGTTACAGTTACGAACCATGGCACATCCGCTATGTCGGAACAACCGTCGCCGCGTATTTATATAAAAACAATCTGACATTAGAAGAATATTATGGTGTTACTTTGAAGGATATGGAGGACAGCAGCAAACCGGAAACCAGTGTTGATGTCGAAGATCCGGATTCTGTTGTATATGCGACTCCAAAGCCGACAAAGAAACCAAAAGATAAGAAAAAGGACAAAAAAGACAAGAAGGCAAAAAGCAGTGCAAAACCGAAAAGCACGAAGGCACCCAAAGATGTCCCGGCTGCTTCTTTTACACCAGTGCCAACAACTCCAAATCCACCTATCGTCTCCTCTGCTCCAGCGGCAACAGATCCACCGACGCCGGCTCCTACTGAGCCACCGGCTGCCACAAACCCGCCTGCAGAAGAATCTTCTGCTCCTGTAAACCCGTCAAACGAATGAAAGAAAGGATATTATAGCAAATGAGAACTATATTGATTGTTTTACTGTATCTACTTGTATGTATCATCAGCATTCCGCTTCTCCTGATCGAATGCGTGGTACGAAAAATCAGCGAAAAAGCAGCGGCCGCTTTCGCCATCCGCATTGTGTGGATTGCCTTCAACGTAGCCATGTTTGTCTCCGGATGTAAAAAACACATCAAGGGACTGGAAAATATCCCAAGAGGCACACCGGTTATGTTTGCCGCCAATCACCGTAGTTTTTATGATATTCTGCTGGCGTACTCTTCCATCGCATCGCAGCATATCCAGGTTGCTTTTATTTCCAAGATTGAGATCAAGAAATTTCCTATGATTGCACAATGGATGTATTTCCTGAACTGCTTATTTATGGATCGCGGCAATATGAAACAGAATATGAACGTGATCCTGAAAGCCATTTCATTAGTAAAAGAGGGTTATTCTATATACATTGCGCCAGAGGGAACCCGTAATGCTACCGACACCCTTCTTCCTTTTAAAGAGGGAAGCATGAAGATCGCCACAAAGACGAAAATTCCTATTATTCCGGTCTGTATCAAGGGAACGGAAGAAATCATGGAAAATCATCTTCCTTGGATCCATGGCGGTAACATTTACATTGAATACGGCACACCGGTTTATCCGGATCAGCTCGAAGCCGACGATAAAAAACACATCGGTGCTTACGTTCAAAACATCATTCAGCAGATGTATGACAAGTAACTTCTTGCACAATCGTATAAAAAATGTTAATATAATACTTAGGCACCGCAAATCTGTGCCAAATTTAGAAAAAGTGAGGTAACCATAATTATGAAAACCGCATTGATCGTAATGGGTATTATCCTTGCCGTACTCATTATCGTATTTATTGTTTTATCTATTGTTGGAAAGAAACTTCAGGCAAAGCAGGAAGCATCCCAGGAACAGATGAAAGAAGCATCCCAGATCGCTTCCATTCTGGTCATTGACAAGAAAAGGATGAAGTTAAAAGAAGCCGGACTTCCAAAGATGATCGTAGACAACACACCAAAATATCTCCGTGGATCTAAAATCCCGGTTGTAAAGGCAAAAATCGGTCCAAGAATCATGACATTGATGTGTGACGAAAAGATTTTTCCTCTGCTTCCGGTAAAGAAAGAATTGAAAGTCGTTTTAAGCGGTATTTATATCATGGATGTAAAAGGTTCCCGCAATAACTTATTGCAGCAGCCGGAAAAGATGGGATTCTTCCAGAAAATGAAACTCAAAGCTTTGAAAAAAGCCGGACAATAAAAAATAATAACTATTCAGCCTCCCCTCCCACACATTCGCATTTCGAACACTTCGTGTTCTTTTCCCGCCTTTGACAAGGCTAAAAATGCTCATATGTGGAGGGGGAGCCCTATTAGGATCTCAATGTATGGAAA
>OHIN01000610.1_pt1 | contig 23990 bp, 17 predicted proteins | sample 1568261 | NCBI WGS metagenome assembly OHIN01 (sample SAMEA3879578, study PRJEB24766) | human gut metagenome | biome: human-associated habitat; feature: feces | place: USA | collected 1985/1987
CGCGGCGGGCGACGGTACACAGGTGAACCGTTGTATCATGGAGATTTATTTGGGTGACAAACTTTATGGTGAGCGTCAGGTGGTGCCTGTGGCGGGTAATAAAACTGCGACCTTCAACGTGAGGCTGGTAACTTCACAAACCTATGACTTTGTGTTCTGGGCGGATGTTTCCGGAGAGGGAGGCATTAAGGCCGACAGACATTACCAGACTGCCAATGGTTTACAGAATATTTCTCTTCTCGGAACTTATGCCGGAAACGATGACTCTCGCGATGCCTTTACGGGCGTATTGCTGAGTAAGTTGGTGACCGGAGCCTTCAATGAGGCAGTGGAATTGACCCGCCCCTTTGGTCAGTTGAATATTAAGACCACAGACCTTGAGAGTATTCCCACAGATAGAACGGCGCTTATTCCTGCTGCTGCATCGTTGGCGTTCAAAGGGGTGTATACGGGCTTTAATGCTCATACAGGTGCAGTGACAGGTGATTTGGCCGCACTTTCTTACAACGAAAATGCTGCTGTTGTAGATGGTGATGGTGCACTGACCATGGATTATCTTTTTGCTCCGAAAGAGGGACAATTGCTGACGAATATGGTGTTGACAATGAATAATGCCGCTGGAGAGAAGATTACCGATAAGGAATTGAGTAATATTCCTGTTCAGCGTAACTACAAGACGAATGTGACAGGCAGCATGCTGACTGTGTCGGGCCAGTTTGTCGCAACCTTAGAACCGGCGTTCACAGGTGATTTGGATAAGAAGATTGTGGAAGTAGCTAATATTGCAGACGTAGCCGATGCGTTGAAAACCTGTGATAATGTAGTTGTTACAACTGCTCCGGCGCAAGATGCAACCATTGAGTTACCTAAATATACGGCAACGGATAAGGCTGTTTCCATTACATTGCCGGAAACAACGAATAAGACGGTGACGATTAATTATACCAATGATGCAGGAAATTCAAATCCTCCGAAAGAACTTACTATCATAGCTCCGCAAACCAAAAAACTGGTCATTGACGCAAAGCAGACAACCGTCTATCTGAATGGAACGAAGTATGATGAGATAGAAGCCGGTACTGCCGAAAATACGTTGGTAATCAATGACGGGGTGACTGTTGACAAACTGACAGTGAATGCCGGTAATGTAAAGGTGTTTGGTAAAGGTACGATTACTACAATTCTAAAGAGCACCGAAAACACCGGCATTACATATATTTATGCTTCAAATCAGGCACAGCTTCCCGCCACCTTGCCGCAAGGCTTTGAAAAGGTGTCTTTGGAAGCGGAGAACCTCAAAGAGGCTATGGCTGAAGGCGGCGTATATCAGTTGAAAGAAGATGTTGACATAGCAGGTAGAAGCATTGAGATTCCTGCCGGTACAGCGGCTACCTTAGATCTGAACGGCAACACCATTACAGCAGCCAATCGGGGAGTAGACGGAATTGCGGTATATGGAAATCTGACACTGAAAGACAGCAAGGGAAACGGCCGGATTGTTGCAAATAAGGATTATACAGGCGGCGCTTATGGTGCAGGCTTGATCCGTATTATAGGTGAAAATGCGGCTATGATTATGCAGGGCGGCACTATTTATGCCGCCAGAGAAAATGCTACAAATAATGGGCAGTATGGTGTGGCTGTTTATGAAGGTGGCGATTTCACCATAACCGGCGGTAAGATCGAAGCAGGCTGGTCTGCGGTGTTAGGTAATGGTAAGTACAAAACGCAAAATAGTGTAATCAGGATTGAAGGCGGTGAACTGATTTCTACTTCCGATTATGCAGTGTACTTGCCGCAATCCGGCACAACCACCATTAGTGGCGGTAAGGTGTATGGTGTAGGCGGTGGTGTATGCATCAACCGCGGTACACTGAATGTTGAAGGCACAGCCTTGATCACCAGTAAGGGTACAGGCGATACCGGAGATTGGGGCGACGGTACCGGCAATATGGAAAGTGCGGCAATCAATGTAGCTGCCAAATATGGCGATTGTGTCGTGAACATCAAAGGCGGTACACTGACAGCAGAGGCTAATGCGCTTGTTTCTACGGGCAATGCCGGCTACACACCGGCTATCAACGTCAGCGGCGGTACATTCTCCGATCCGAGTCTGCTCGGCCATCTGTCTGCCGGGGCCAATGTGAAAGTCAAACTTCTGAAGGACTATGAGGGTCCGGGACTGGGCATCTTCTATGGTAAAAACGGTAGCCGGGCTACGGTTGAGATAGACTTGAACCAACATGCATGGAATCTTACCAATGATCCGTTATTTGGTTCTACCGGATACCAGAACCAATACTTCCATCTTGAAAAAGATGCTTTTGTTACTTTCAGGAATGGTACTGTTCAGCCCAAAGAGGTGGCGTCAGGCAGGATGCTTATACAGAATTACTGTCATCTGACACTGGACAAAGTCAAACTGATTGGCGGAAGTTCTTGTAAGTATGTTATCTCCAATAATAACGGAAGCTGTACGATTTCAAACTCTACCATTACTGCTGCAGCAGGACAATGTGCGTTCGATGTTTACTCCTACAAGCCTTATCCGGGAGGGGTAACGGTCACTGTCAATGGCCAAAGCGTCATTAATGGCCGCGTAGAGTTTGATGGTAATAGCGGTAAGAAGAACGGTAATCTTGTCATTAATGGTGGTACTATCAATGGTAACTTGAGTGCGAATAATGATTATTATGACAGCATAAACAAGAACATTATCATCAAGGAAGGCGTTACATTTGGCGCAGACGTTACCGGATGGGACGACTATAAATAACTATGGTAATGCGGCGGATGCCGCTTGCTGGAAATATATGGAAACATCCAGTTTGCATGGAAAACAGTTGGAAAGTGTTCCGTTTCCATGCTATACTGTTTGTATTTGTTTGTTTGTTTTCCCTGCGTTGTGAAACGCGGGGAAATTTTTTATATGATTTGGCTTTGTAAGCTCTCAATTTAGTACGTCAATCCGAATAACCATAGCGGAATTTCATTACGGAAGCCCACTTCGATATTATCCAATGCCAGGTAGCCTTTTTCCACACCGGCCAATTGTTGCTGTGTCTTGTTTTTTATAAAATACAAAAGCGGTGGAGACTTCTCAAAAGTTTTCCACCGCTTTCTTATTAATTATCAGCTTAAATGCACTTGTCTTATCGTCCGTTTTGTGCGATAAGTTCTTTTATCTTTTCATTCAGGCTTTCGGCTTTCATCAGTTGCTCCAGCGTCAGGTGCATGCGCCAGCGCCAGTAGTGACGTGGGTTGGCTGGCACATTAATGCGCTCTTCCTGTGCGTTGGGGTTGCGCCATTTGCCGTCCATGGACATCCAGTCTTGCAGGGAGAGGATGGCGAGTATGGAGTTGCTTTGCAGATGCTTGCGCACCACCTCTTCGCAAAGCTCGGGAGTGGCAGTTGCGGGGGCAGCGCCATAGTGTCCGAGCATCGTGTTGTAGTAACGTTGTGTTTGCTGAAAGTCCTCTTCCCACCAGCCGCGCAGTGTGGACATGTCGTGGGTGGATATGGTGCAGACTGAGCGGTATGGATACCACTCCGGATGCCCGAACTCCTGTGCGGGGTCTTTGGGCATGCGCTGTATCTCCAGTGAGAGGATACGCAGATCGTTCATCACCCATGCCACGCAATCGGGAATCATACCCAAGTCCTCACCGCATACCAACATTCGGGTGGACTGTGTCAGTTGAGGCAGCTTGTTCATAGCTTGCTCGCGCCAGAACTCGTTGTGGCGGTGGTAGTAGTAGTGGTCGTACAGGCGGTTGAAGGCCGATTTCTCCCAATCATTCAGGGAGCGGTACACATAGTCGTGTTGCACGCCGATACGGGGATGATATTTGTACGGGTCGTGGCGGTCGGGTACAAACAGTACGTCGCTGATGAGCGCATACAAACCGTCGCGCACCCAAATGCTGTCTTCGTCCGTCTTGCCGGCAAAGTAGGCTTCTACCTTGCGTTGAGTGTCAAATTCCGGACGCATCCGGTAGATTTCCCACGTGTCCGTCGGTTCGATGAAGGTTTGCTTCACGTAGTCGGTGTGCGGACCGAACATCTGTCCGAGGAAATATTCGTGTATATACGGTTTCAGGAACTCATCGCGGAAGGGGAGTCCGTAGCTTTCTATCTCTTCACGTGTCATGGGCAGGGCGGGTACAAACTGCCCCAGCAGGCCATGTACGGCGTGCATCGGGATTTCCCAGATGCGGAAGAAGCCGAGGATGTGGTCGATGCGATAGGCGTCGAAGTATTCCGCCATTTTGCGGAAGCGCTTCATCCACCATGCATAACCGTCTTTTTCCATGACATCCCAGTTATAGGTGGGGAAGCCCCAGTTTTGTCCGTTCACCGAGAAATCGTCGGGTGGTGCGCCGGCTTGTCCGTTCAGGTTGAAATAATGGGGTTCTGTCCATGCTTCTACGCTGTTGCGACTGATGCCGATGGGGATGTCGCCTTTCAGTACGACGCCGTTGGCGCGTGCGTGTTCAGTGGCGGCGAGTAGCTGCCGGTGCAGGTTGAACTGGATGTAATAATAGATGGCGATATGCGGATAATCCGCCGATTCCGGCTGGCAGAGTTTCTCTATCTCTTGGATGTCGTAGTTGCTGTACTTCGGCCACTCGCGGAAGTTGGGCGTTTTATAGGCGTCACGCAGATAGCTGAAAACGGCATACGGTTGTAACCATTCCTTGTTCGACTCGAAAAACTCATGGAAGGCTGCCGAGGCCAGCACCTTCTCTCCCTCTTGCTTGAAGATGAGGTGGAAGTATTCCCATTTGGTTTTGTTGACTGCCTCATAATCGACGGAGGGCAGGGCATTCAGTTCTTTCTGACGTTTGTTGAACGCAGCCATAAGTTTCTTGTCTTTCAATGCACCCAGTTGTTTCAAGTCTGTGTACATCGGGTGGAAAGCATAGATGGAGATGCTGTTATAAGGATAGGAGTCTGTCCACGTATGTGTCATGGTGGTGTCGTTGATCGGCAGAATCTGTACGGCTTTCTGCCGGGTGCTGACGGCCCAGTCGATCATGCGTTTTAAATCGCCGAAATCGCCTACACCGAAACTTTTCTCGGAACGGAGTGAGAATACGGGTACGGCAACACCCGAACCTTTCCAGACGGGAAGGTTGAAATATACATAACGGTCACCGATAACCAGTGTCTCGTTTGCACCGCTTTGCGGGTCCGCCATATACCGGTTCGGATTGTTTTCCCAGCATACGGCGCGGCGTTCTTTCTTGTTGTATAGAATGAATTTGTATTCCAACGGAAAATGGATTTTGGAGGCATCTGCCTCTATTTGCCATTCAGGGAAGTTGGCATCACTCATAAGTACGGCCTTGTCCGGATTCCAGTTTCCGAAGATCGGCTGGTTTCCGCAGATGCCCAGACAGTGGTCACTGTCGATGCAGGGGGCATACGCTTTTATCAGCAGGCCTTTTTTATGTCCCTTAGGAACAGCACTGCGTTCGCGGTGTGCCAGAAGGGATTCCGTAAAGGCGGAGGTGTAGAAATATTGCTGCTCCGGCAGGTTCTTCCAACAATCTTGTATCCGGTAGGTTTTCTTGGAGTTTCCGGAGAGGTAAAGAGTGCGGGGCAGGCTGTTCCACTCGGCACGTATAGGGTGCCCATCGCGGAAAATATAGTAGCTGTATAGGACGTATCCGCTTTCCGGCACTGCAATGTCTGCTTCCGCAGCCCAATGGATGCCGTCTATGGTTTGTAGCGGAAATGCTTTGGAGGGATGTCCGTTTCCAAGCTCCGGGATGGAGCCTGAAACTCTGACTTCTTCACCCCAATTGGTTCTGTACTCGATATTAAATGATAAGGTCATATATATTAGATTTAGAAATAGCAATAGCTGCAATGATTATGCAAGTATAAAAAATATTCTTCATAATCATGCAGCTATTGTCTGCTATCTCGTTTAAAATCCTATGCAAACGTTTGCTCTTCCGATTATCCGCAGCGGGATGCACCGCAAGTGGTGCAGATGAGACAACCTTCCTGATAGACAAGGGTTTCGTTGCCGCAGTTCGGGCATTTCTTGCCTTTGGCCTCTGTGCCGTCTGTGACGTACTTCTTCAGAGCGCGTTCCACACCGTTCTTCCAAGTATTGATGTTTTCGCTGTCCAGCTGGAGTGAGCTTACCAGTTTCATTACCTGCTCGATAGGCATGCGGTAACGCAATACGCCGGAGATGAGCTTGGCGTAGTTCCAATATTCCTTGTTGAACTTCTCGGACAGTCCCTCGATAGTGACCTTGTAACCGCGTTTGTTCTCAAACTGGAAGTCGTAACGCTTGTTCCCGTTCTCATCGACGTTCTTGATGATATGTCCTGTTGAAACATTCTTCGGGAGGATGATGCCTTCGTCGTCATCTTGAAGACCGGTGAATATCTCGTAGGGATGTCCGTCCAGCAATCCGACGAATGCCACCCATTTTTCCTTATTGTTCTGGAAACGCACAACGTCTGCTTCAAGCACTTTCGGACGTGTCTCAACAACCGTAGGCGGCTTGCATGGCGGGAGTTCGTTTTTCTTGTCGCTCTTGGTGGAGATGAGTACGCCGGAACGCGAACCGTCACGATACACCGTACAGCCTTTACAGCCCGATTTCCATGCTTCGACGTACAGGCGGTTTACCAGTTCCTCGTCCACATCGTTCGGCAGGTTAATGGTTACGCTGATGGAGTGATCCACCCATTTTTGAATACGTCCCTGCATTTTGACTTTCATCAGCCAGTCTACATCGTTGGAAGTCGCTTTATAATAAGGTGACTTCTCAACCAGTGCATCTATTTCTTCTTGCGTATAGCGTTTGGCTGGGTCGTAACCTTCTGCTTCCATCCATGTCACGAATTTGGGGTGGAATACGATGTATTCTTCAAAAGCGTCTCCGGTTTCGTCGACAAAGTCGATATGTACGTTGGAATCGTTCGGGTTGACTTTGCGGCGGCGTTTGTAGACGGGCAGGAATACGGGTTCGATGCCGGAAGTGGTCTGTGTCATCAAACTTGTTGTACCTGTCGGCGCAATGGTGAGACAGGCAATGTTACGACGGCCGTATTTCTTCATTTCCTCATACAGTTCGGGGTCGGCCTCGCGCAAACGGTTGATGAACGGGTTGTTCTTCTCACGTTCGCTGTCGTAAACTTCAAAAGCACCACGCTCTTTTGCCATTACCACAGACGAGCGGTAGGCACTCAGCGCTACTGTCTTATGTACTTGTTCGGCGAATTCGGTCGCTTCTTCAGTGCCGTAACGCAATCCCAGTGCTGCAAGCATATCGCCTTCGGCGGTGATTCCCACACCGGTACGGCGACCCTGACCGCTTTTCTTATATATCTTCTGCCACAATACGCTTTCAGTATGTTTCACGTCTTCGCTTTCCGGATCGGCATCAATCTTGGCCATGATGCGTTCTATCTTTTCCAACTCCAGATCGATGATATCGTCCATGATGCGCTGGGCCAATGCAACGTGCTTCTTGAAGAGGTCGAAATCGAAGTAAGCGTCCGGCTTGAACGGATTGACTACATAGGAATATAGGTTGATAGCCAGCAAGCGGCAAGAGTCGTAGGGGCATAAAGGTATCTCACCGCAAGGGTTGGTGGATACGGTGCGGTAACCCAAGTCTGCATAGCAATCGGGTACAGACTCTTTTAGAATGGTATCCCAGAAAAGCACACCGGGTTCGGCGGACTTCCATGCGTTGTGCACAATTTTTTTCCACAGATCGGTGGCATTGATTTCTTTCTTGAATACAGGATCGGTGGCGTCAATCGGGTATTGCTGTACGTATGGTTTGCCATCAATGGCTGCTTGCATAAATGCATCGGTCAGTTTGACGGAAACATTGGCGCCCGTCACCTTGCCTTCTGTCATTTTTGCATCGATGAACGCTTCCGAATCCGGATGCTTGATGGACACGCTTAACATGAGCGCACCCCGACGACCGTCCTGGGCCACTTCACGAGTAGAGTTGGAGTAGCGTTCCATGAAAGGAACCAGTCCGGTGGAAGTCAAAGCGGAATTTTTTACCGGAGAACCTTTTGGGCGGATGTGTGATAAGTCGTGTCCTACTCCGCCGCGGCGTTTCATCAGTTGTACCTGCTCTTCGTCCACTTTGAAGATGGCGCCATAAGAATCGGCTTCACCGTCCACACCTATAACAAAACAGTTGGAAAGGGAAGCCACCTGATAGTTGTTACCGATCCCGGTCATCGGACTTCCTTGCGGAACGATGTATTTGAAGTGGTTGAACAACCCGAAGAGTTCTTCGGAACTCAGTGCGTTAGGATACTTGGCCTCAATGCGTGCCACTTCGTTGGCTATTCTCCAGTGCATGTCTTCCGGAGACTTTTCGTAAATATTCCCGAAAGAATCCTTAACTGCATATTTGTTTACCCAAACCCTTGCAGCCAGCTCGTCACCTTGAAAGTATCGTAAAGATTCTTCGTAGGCTTCGTCATAAGAATAAATTTTCTTTTCCACGATGCAATATCTCTTAGATTTAATTGTAAATAAGTAAATGTGTAGAAGTTGTACTTATCGCTAACAAATGTGATTGCAAATCTATGAATGTTTTTTATTATAGCAAAATAAAAAGATGGAATTTTATTAACCGTATGTAAGTTTTCCAATTTAATTTATTAATTGATTGATTTATATGAGAATATCTTTTTGTGATGAATGAAAAGTTTTCCAAAAAGAAAATTGTGCCTTAACTTATTGCTTGATGGAATTATTCTTTTGGAAAACATGGGAGAATATATTTAAGCCTATTAAATATGCACTCTGTGTTTCTTTCACTATATTTGCAAAAAAAAGAAAGAATGGAAAGCTTAAAACAAAGGAGAACAATTCGTAAGTATCAGCAGAAAGATATTTCTTCTGATTTGTTAAATGATTTGCTTGAAACCGCTTGTCGTGCTTCTACGGTTGGAAACATGCAGGTTTATAGCGTAATTGTAACTCGTGATGCTGACCGCAAAGCTAAATTGGCGCCGGCGCATTTCAATCAGCCTATGGTGCAGACTGCGCCGGTGGTTCTTACTTTTTGCATTGATCTGCGTCGTTTCAGCAAATGGTGTGTGCAGCGCAAGGCGGAACCGGGATATAATAATTTTGAATGGTTTGTCACCGGGGCTGTTGATGCTTTATTGGCAGCGCAAACATTCTGTGTTGCAGCTGAGGAAAAAGGTTTAGGCATTTGCTATTTGGGTACCACTACCTATAATCCTCAAATGATTATTGAGGCACTGGAACTGCCCGAATTGGTTTTTCCTATTACTACCGTTACTGTGGGATGGCCTGCTGAGGTTCCGGCGCAAGTAGACCGCTTGCCTTTGGAAGCCGTTGTCCATGAAGAAATCTATCATGATTATACCTCTGAGGATATTGATCGCTTGTATGCTTACAAAGAGTCGTTGCCGGAAAATATACGATTTATAATAGAAAACAATAAGGAAACACTGGCTCAAGTATTTACGGACGTGCGTTATACGAAGAAAGATAGCGAGGCAATGTCTGAGAACCTTTGGAAAGTGATGAAAGAACAGGGCTTTTAGATTGAAAGGTTAGGTATAATTTATATATAAGGTATAGAGTATGAAGTTGCTATATGGAAAGGCAAATGTAACTATACTCTATACCTTATAATTGTTATTCGGGAGTTAGTTCCCTTTTTTCAAGGCTGTTTGGATCTCGTCGATCTCGGCGCGAAATGATTTATCCACTTCTTTTAACTGCTTGATTGTTTTGCAGGCATGCAATACGGTAGCATGATCTTTGTTGCCGATTAGCGTGCCGATCTTTGCAGTAGAGAAATCGGTATGGTTTTTCGCTAAATACATGGCTATCTGCCGCGCCTGCACCACTTCTCGTTTGCGCGATTTGGTATGTATAGCGGCATTCTCCAATCCGAAGTGCTTACATACAGTGGTGATGATATCGTCAATGGTTATGGACTTACTTTCGCAGTTCACAACCTTGCGTACAATGCGTTGTGCTAGTTCCAGGTCAATCTCTTTGTTGTATATAGTGGAATGGGCCATAATGGAGATGACAATACCTTCCAGGTCGCGAACGCTGTTGCCCACATTCTCGGCTATGTAGTCAATGACCTCCGGTGGAAATTGCAAACCGTCGCGGTGTATTTTGTTGCGCAGAATGTTTTTGCGTAATTCTACGGTCGGCTTTTCCAACTCGGCTACCATTCCCCATTTGAAGCGTGTAATCAAGCGCTCTTCCATACCTTGAAGCAATACAGGGGCGCGGTCGGAGGTCAGGATCAGCTGTTTGCCGTTCTGATGCAGATGATTGAAGATATGGAAGAATGTGTTTTGTGTTTTTGTAACACCTGCGAATTCCTGAATATCATCAATAATCAATATATCAATTGTCTGGTAGAAGTTAATAAAGTCGTTGGTCGTGTTGTTACGTACGGAATCGGTGTATTGAACCTGAAATAGATGTGCGGATACATACAATACCCGTTTTTCGGGGTATAGTTCCTTGATTTTTGTACCGATGGCATTGGCAAGGTGGGTTTTTCCCACACCTGACGCTCCGTATAGGAACAACGGGTTGAATATCGTTTTGGCGGGATTGAGTGCCACTGCCTCTGCAACACTGCGAGAAAGCTTATTGCTATATCCTTCAATAAATGTGTCGAAGTTGTATTCCGGATTCAGATGTGGGTCTAAATCAGGAACAGGAATCTGCGGGATAGCTTTGTCTATCGTCGGTTTTTGCGGGATGATAGTACGATGGGTGGATTCGTAGTTTACGGTCTTTTCCGGCCGCGAACTTTTGTCCACCATGACATTATACATCAACTTTGTTCCCTCGCCGATTACCTTGTAAAGAGTCTTACGCAATAGGTCTACAAATTTATCCTCCAGAAACTCATAAAAGAACTGGCTGGGAACTTGTACAACAAGCGTTTTGTCCTCATATTTTAAAGGAATAATGGGGAGAAACCAAGTTTTATATGTCTGTTCAGGAACATTGTCTCTGATAATTTCAAGACAGCGGTTCCACAATCCGACATGATCCTGTTCACTCATAACGGTTACTGATACATTTATTAATTAAGCAAAACTTCTACGTTTGCAAAATTGGCAATCTTATTTGAGAAAAACAAATCTCTTTTTTCTTGTGTTTCTCAATAAAACAATAATCTCTTTACTTTCAGCTACTTATCGGAATATGTGAAAATTTCCCCTTTATATATACTATTGTTTTTGTATAACAGCTTGTAATATAGCAAGATAATGCTGCTTTTGTGGGCTGCTCCTCTCCAAAAGCGGAGTAGATATAAACCCCTTTTTTACTTTGTACATAGACTTATCAAGGGTTTTTCCTTTTTGGATAAATAAGCTTTGCTATTTAGACAAAATCTATATAAGCGTAATTCCTACTTATCTTTCTTACCGAATAAAGAGAAATGAACGTAGCGTTTGGGGTGTGATTTTAAATCTTCTAATAGGCTCGCTGCATTTGCTGTTGTGGCATTCAGGTTATTGTAGAGTGACGGATCGTTCAGCAATAATCCGACAGTATTATCCTTTCGGTTTAATTTATCTGTAATCATTTTTACATTAGCCAATGTGGAGTCTATGCTTTGCATGGCTGTTGCATAATCTATTTCTTTCAAGTTATTTGAAATAAGTACGAAGTTATCCCCAATAGTATTCAGCTTGCCTGTAAGTTGGGGAATGTCCTTGTTCATTAATGTTTGCAGCTGTCCACTGGTCACTGCTAAGTTGGCTGTCAGAGTCTGTACATTATGCAGAGTGGTGGGGATGGCCGGATCTGCCAATACCATATTTAAAGATCCGAGTATAGAGTCCAGCTTAGGCAGCATCTTTTCCAGTTGCGGCATCATGGCGGCAACTTTTTCCATCATTCCGTTGTTGAGCGTACCGGGAATTGTATCTCCTATCTGGTATTTCTCGCGGGGATTGTTGGCAAGGAGCAGGTTCATTTTGACGCCGCCCAGCATTTCTGCTGCCAGTTCCGCCGTACTGCCTTTGGGAATACGCAAGTCGGTGTTGACATCTATTTCGGCAATTACCTTTCCGGGCTGGCTGTAATCATAGTACAGGTCGCGTACGATGCCTACACGAAAACCGTCGGCAAAGACAGGACTAGACTTGGTAAGTCCGTTGACATTCTGAAATTTGACATAGAAATAACTGGAAGGCTTAAACATATTGATACCTTTCAGGTAATTGATACCATATACTAATATACAGAGAGCAGCTATTCCTGCAATTCCTATTCTGACTTCTTTGGTAATATACTTCATGATGTTATTCTATTTATTTCTTTTTATTTTTAAATTCGTTGATGGCAGCGTTCACATTCACCTTTTTGCCGTTTTTGAAAGCTATGATGAAAGCGTCCTTGAATTGTGCCGTAATTGAGCGTTTGGTGCGTAATACCTTATTGTAATCGGAGGATGCGCCATACGTATATTTGTACAGGCCGCCTTCTTTATAATAATCCACGTTCTTCAATCCTTTCAATCGCTTGTCATTTTTTGCCAATGGGCGGGAAGATGTGAGTATTTGTATCTTGAACACCGGGGCGTTGTCTTCTGTTTGCGCAACAGCGTTTTTTTCTGTGCGCCGGGGTGTGGAGTTGCTGTCTTGTCTAACTGTCTTTTCTGTTGCATTCGGCGTTGTGCCGGCAGGAGTCGTATCTTTCTCCTCCGGCAGGTCTTCCGGTAGAATGGTCTGGCTACTTCCGTTCAGACGGATTTCCTGCTCTCGCTTATAGGTAAGGAAAGCGCGAAAAATGCCGTTGGCAAGAGTTGTGGTTCCTGCATCTGTATTCAGGTAACGTTCTTCTTCAGGGGTGGAGATGAAACCCAGTTCAACCAGAATGCTGGGCATGGCGCTGGCTTTCAGTACTAAAAAACCAGCTTGGTGCACGCCTCGGTCCACCCGGCGGCAAGTATTACGGAAATGCTTTTGTACGAGTGAGGCCAGGTGTACGCTTTGCGACATATACTTATCCTGCATGAATTCGAAAATAATATACGATTCGGCAGAATTAGGATTGAACCCCGCATAGCGTGTCTTATAATCGCTTTCGTAGAGAATCACCGAGTTTTCCCGTTTGGCGACTTCGAGGTTGGCATCCGATTTGGCAAGACCTAATGTCCATGTAGAAGCGCCTTTGGCAGTGCGGTTCTTAGCCAATGCATTTGTGTGAATCGAAATGAACAAGTCTGCTTTGGCGTTGTTGGCTATCTCTGCACGACGGTCCAAGGGGATAAAGACATCTCGCGTACGGGTATATACGACTTTTACGTCCGGACAGTTCTTTTGAATTTGTTTGCCGAGTTTGAGTGCAACGTTTAAGTTGATATTCTTTTCTTTGGAGATTTTGCCGACAGCGCCAGGGTCGTGCCCGCCATGTCCGGCATCAATAACGACAACAAAATCTTTTGCTTCGGCACTGCTGCTGCAAAAGGGTGAAATGAGCAGTCCCAAGCAAATATTTATATATAATATGTATCGTCTGTATAGTTTCATATTAAAAATATCGTCGCAAAGATAGCGCAAAGGTCTATTATCGCTCTGCAAAAGTAATGTAATTTTATAGAAAACTCACACTTTGCTTTCAAGTTTTATCTGTAACAGCTTCTTTTTAGGGAGATTTAGTCTTAGTGTTTGCAAAATTTATAGATTTTCTATGTTTGCTTTTAGTTTGCGGTTAGTGGCGAATAGTTCGTTAGACAAATGCCTAACGAACTAAAATTGCTGTATCTCCCGCTTATTCAAATCTTTCTCCTTATTTATTTTCCGCGACGGACATACTTGTTAATAATATCCGTAACTTTGCACGCAAAATTAATAGGTAGACATAGGTATGCTTCTTCGTTTCATAAAGAATTGGACATTGCCTTTAGCAATGCTTGCAGGCACTGCAGGATACTTCTTCTTTGCAAGAGTTCCTTTGCTGGCACCGGTTAAACCCTGTTTGAACGGGCTGATAGCCCTGCTCACTCCAACGTTGATTTTTGCACAATTATTACTTACCTTTTGCAAGGTGGAGGTGCATGAGCTGAAACCGAAGGCATGGCATGGGTGGTTGTTGCTGTTTCAGACAGTTTCGTGCCTGGCTGTTGCCGTCTTGTTGGTATGCTGCCCTATGGAGGGGATGTATCGGGAAGTTTTTGAGGGGGCTATGGTATGCCTTATCTGCCCTACGGCCACTGCCGCTGCGGTTATTACCGGTAAGTTGGGTGGGAGTGCATCAAGCCTTACTACCTATACATTGTTGTCTAATCTTTTGGCAGCGGTGGCTGTTCCGTTGGTGTTTCCTTGGGTTGAACCGCATGCCAATATAACTTTTTTTGCAGCTTTCCTGAAAATATTGAGTAAGGTGTTCCCTTTGTTGCTTCTGCCTTTTTTTATTGCATGGTTTCTGCGGGTGTTTGTCAAAAAGGTACATCGGTATTTGCTTGAATTCCACGATGCCGCTTTCTATTTGTGGGCAGTGGCGCTTGCCATTGTGTCTGGGCAGACTGTGCGTTCTTTGGCGAATAGCGACGCTCCGGTTTTTGTGGAAGTCTTGATTGCTTTGGCCGGTTTGATAACCTGCTGTGTTCAATTCTATCTGGGAAAAAAAATTGGCGGACACTACAATGATCGTATCAGTGGCGGGCAGGCGTTGGGGCAAAAAAACACAGTTCTTGCCATTTGGATGTCTTATACGTATTTGAATCCGCTGTCTTCTGTGGGGCCGGGATCGTATGTACTGTGGCAAAATATAATCAATAGTTATCAGTTGTGGAAGAAAAGAAAAAGGGAATCTTGATTTCTTTCGTAAAGAGTTAGTTGTTATTCATTGTAGTCTGATGCGATATAAGCAGGACGTCCTTTGGTTTCTTTGAAGATGCGTCCTATATACTCCCCGATGACTCCCAATGAAAAGAGCTGGATACCGCCCAGAAACAAGATAACCACTATCAAAGTGGGGAAACCGGCTGCTTGGTCGCCGTATATGACGGTCTTTATCAGGAAATAGATGGCGTAAATGAAGCTGGAAATGGAACAAATGATACCACATACGGTGGCAATACGCAAGGGGGCGGTGGAGGAAGAGGTAATTCCTTCAATCGCTAGATTGAGCAATTGGAAGAAATTCCAGGAGGAGTGCCCGGCAAGGCGGTCACCGCGGTCGAACTCTATGCTTTTCTTTTGGTAGCCTATCCAGCAGAACAGCCCTTTTGTATATCGCTCTTGCTCGCGTAACTGTCTTAATGTCAGTATGCAACGACGGTCAAGCAGGCGAAAGTCGCCTACATTCGGCAAGATGTCTATCCGGCTCATGTTTTGAAGGAGCTTATAAAAAGCAAGCGATAACCGACGGCGCATCCAACTTTCTTCGCCGCGATTGCGACGCTTGGCGTAAATGTCGTCGTAACCTTCTTCCCAGTATTGCAACATCTGATCTACCAATTCGGGAGGATCCTGCAAGTCGGCATCCATTACCACGCAACAGTCTCCGGTGGCATAGTCGAAGCCTGCCAGCATAGCGATTTCCTTGCCGAAGTTACGTGAGAGGTTTACAAAGTTCACCCTGCTGTCCGTTTGCCTGAGCCGGCGGATCACTTCGAGCGTTCTGTCGCTGCTACCGTCGTTTATAAATAAAATTTCCCATTCATAGGCACTGTTGCGATTGATAAGTTCTATCAGGCGTTGATATAGAGTGGGAAGCATGGCCTCCTCGTTGTAGACGGGAATCAGTAAGGTTACTTTTTTCATTTCACAAATGTGTATGTATAATAAATGCTTCGCAAATATATTATTTTTAAAGAAGTATTGAACAAAATTGCTTTAAAAACATGATCAATTGAAAAATATCAGCCTTTGTGCTTAAAAACAAAGCGTACTAATAAAAAGTTTACCGGAATGGCTATGGCGAACACCGGAGCAGGGGCAGTGGTCTTGGAAAGGCCAAGCCAAAGAAATGTATTCAGTAATCCAATGTGCAAAAGGTAGTTGAACAAATGAACCCCGCCGAAACCGAACGCTTTTCCCCATGACGGTTTTTTACCGAACGTAAAGTAGGCGGTAAGATAGAAATTGGCGATGAAGCTGAAGGCATAGCCAAGGGTGTAGGCTATATTGACATTGATGAACTTCTGCAGCAAAAAATAGATTCCATAGTGCAAGGCGGTTGCAAAAACGCCTACCAGGACAAAACGTATAAATTCAGGGAGTCTTCTTAATTGCTTCATTTTGGTTTTACACTATCATTGAGTCGGCAAAGTTAGGTATTGTTATAGAATAATTCGTATTTTTGCAGCGTGAAAATATAAAAACGGAAATATATGTCAGATAAAAAGATAGCGTTCTGGTTCATTGCACTGTTGAGTGTACTCGTGTTGGTCCCTTTTTTAGGAGAAACCATATTCTATTCAAAAGGGGAGCCGCGTGAAGCGATAGTGGCGTACACCATGTTGGAGAGTGGCAACTGGATACTTCCGATGAATTACGGAGTGGAAATAGCCTATAAACCGCCTTTCCTTTATTGGACAATAGCTGTTATATCGTCAATTTTAGGAGGAGTATCGGAGTTTTCGGCACGTATGCCGTCGGCGCTTGCTTTTCTTGCCATGCAATTGGTATTCTTCAGCTTTGTTGCCAAACGGAAAAATGTGAAGACGGCATTCCTGACTTCTATTTTGCTTCTATCTTCTTTTGAGGTACATCGTGCAGCAGTGGCTTGCCGGCTGGATATGTTGCAAGTTTCCCTTATCGTAATCTCGTTGTGTCTGCTTTTCCGCTGGGATGAAAAGAATTGCAAGGGGGTTCCTTGGCTGGCTGTTTTGCTGATGGCGTGCGCTACATTGACAAAAGGGCCGGTTGGATCTATTTTCCCTTGTCTGTGTATCGGTATCTATCAGCTATTGCGCGGACGTTCGTTCGGAAAGGCTTTCTTTTCATTATTGGGTATCGGATTATTATCTCTTATACCTTTGGGTATTTGGTTCTGGGCTGCTTACCAGCAGGGAGGGGAGCCGTTTGTCAATTTGATGTTGGAAGAGAATACCGGTCGCTTTTTCCGGAAAATGTCATATGAGTCACACGAAAATCCTTTATGGTACAACTTTCTCACTCTGATTTGGGGGTGGATTCCTTGGACTTTGGTGCTGCTTGTTTCCTTGTTTGGACTGAAATGGAAAGAAATGCATGTGCTGCCGGAGGGAGATTCGGTTGGTGAACGCTTAAAAAAAGTGTGGGATAAATTCCGCTCTCAATCACCGTTGCAGCTTTTTATATGGGTGGTGATTCTGACTATCTTCATCTTTTATTGTATCCCTAAGAGCAAGCGTAGCGTGTATTTGTTGCCTATCTACCCGTTCATGGGGGTGCTGCTTGCCGAATACTTATTGGCGTTGGTGCAGCGTGGTGCAAAAGTATTTAAAATTTCTGCATGGATTTTTGCTGCATTGGCTGTGTTGCTCACCGTTACTTTCTTCACTGTACGTTTAGGCTTGGTTCCTGAAAGCATTTGGGGAACAGGCCGACATGCTGCCGAAAACATTGCATTTATGAATGCTTTGCAGACGGTGCCGCTTTCGTTTTCGAAATGGCTGATTGTTTTCTTGCCGTTGATGTCTGCCGCCTGCCTGCTCTATACACTCTTGAAGTGTGCGGATGCACGACCGTTGTTATATGGTGTGGCGGGATGTATGTTATGTATTTTTGTGGCATTGGATGGAGTTTATCAGCCCACCGTTTTGGCTGTGAAGTCGGATAAGCATCTGGCGGTCCGCCTGAATGATCTTGAGCCGGAAGAACCGGTATATTCATATGGAGACTGGGTGAAGTTTTATAGCATAAACTATTATTTGGGTGATCGTGTGCGTATCTTTGACATGTTGCACCCTGCAGAAGGGTATGTATTGGTGATAGACGAACTGCAGGAGAAGTTCTTGCAGAATAACCAGAATGCATACCGGCTTGATGAGGTTTATCGTACTCCACTGCGTAGCTGCGATATGCGTAAAAAGGTGATAGTTTATAAATTCAGCAGAAAATAAGATGCTTTCTATAAAATTGATTGATAAATATTATCCGGAAGAGAACGAGCTGAAGCATATTTTGCTGACTCATAGCCGTTCTGTGGCCGATAAAGCTTTGTGGATTGCCGATAATCATCCTGAATTATCTTTGGACAGGGACTTTCTGTATGAAGCAGCTATGTTGCATGATATAGGCATATTCCTGACGAAAGCTGAGGGAATTTATTGCTTTGGAGATAAACCTTATATCTGCCATGGCTATTTAGGAGCGGATTTGGTGCGCTCGGAAGGCTATTCTCGTCATGCACTGGTTTGTGAGAGGCATACCGGAGCTGGTCTTTCGTTGGAAGATATCGTTAAGCAGGACCTGCCCGTTCCCCACCGGGATATGCTTCCGGTGAGCATGGAGGAACAAGTAATTTGCTTTGCCGATAAGTTTTACTCTAAGACGCATTTGGAGCAGGAAAAAAGCGTAGAGAAAGCACGAAAAAGTTTACAACGCTATGGCGAAGCCGGTTTACAACGCTTTGATCATTGGTGTGAACTGTTTTTGTAGCAATCTAAATTTCTTTAAAAAGGGAGATTATCCGTATAAATTACGTACTTTTGCCCTTTCAAGCGTAAACTATTAGTTAATGACGCCATTGAAAGCAAATACATTCATATCATTCATACTACTATTTGTCTTACTCCTTCTTTCCGGTGAGGCTGCTTCGCAACGTCGTCGGAGAGGTGTTGTGCCGCCTGAAAGACTGCAAACGGACTCTTTGCGGAGAGATTCTTTGCAAGTAGATACATTGGCTGTTACCGGGAAGAAGAAACAGCCTTTGGACGCACCGGTCACCTATGAGGCAAATGACTCTATCGTGTTTGCCCAAGGCGGGTATGCGCATTTGTACGGACAGGGAAAAGTAAATTATCAACAGATAGAGCTGGCTGCTGATGTTATCACCATGAATATGGACAGCAGTACAGTATATGCTCATGGAGTGGAAGATTCTTTAGGCGTGAAGACGGGAACTCCGGTTTTCAAAGATGGCGAAACTCCGTATGAGACCAATACGATCCGTTATAACTTCAAGAGCAAAAAGGGGGTGATCAGTAATGTGGTCAGTCAGCAAGGAGAAGGATATGTTACCGGAAACAATGCAAAGAAGGGGGCTAATGACGAACTGTATATGAAAAGCGGGCGGTACACAACCTGCGACCACCATGAGCACCCTCACTTCTATATGCAGATGACTTATGCGAAAGTACGTCCTAAAAAGAATGTTGTAACGGGACCTGCCTATCTGGTGGTGGAGGATGTTCCTTTGCCGCTTGCTGTGCCGTTCTTCTTTTTCCCGTTTTCGAGCAGTTATTCATCCGGTTTCCTTATGCCTACATACATGGATGACTCCAGTCGTGGTTTCGGTCTGACGGACGGCGGATATTATTTTGCTATCAGTGATAAGATGGACTTAAAGTTGAGGGCCGACATTTTTACGAAAGGCTCATGGGCATTGAATGCTGAATCCAATTATATTAAACGGTATAAATACTCCGGTTTGTTCCAGGCGAGTTATCAGGTGACCAAGACCGGTGATAAGGGGCTGCCGGACTACTCTGTCGCCAAAGATTTCAAGATTGTCTGGTCTCACAGGCAGGATGCGAAAGCCAATCCGAATCAAACATTTTCTGCCAGTGTGAATTTTGCGACCAGCAGTTACGAGCGTACTAATATTGGAAACATGTACAACTCGAATGCTATGTCGCAGAATACGAAAACTTCAAGTATCAGTTATTCCCGTTATTTTTTTGATAGAAAGCTGACGGTAGCGGCAACTACTAATATCGCTCAGACTATGAGGGACTCTTCGGTTAATGTTACTTTGCCTGATTTGAATATTTCTTTATCTACGATCTATCCCTTCAAGCGTAAAAAAGCGGCAGGCGAGGAGAGGTGGTATGAGAAGATTTCAGTACGGTATACGGGCCGTTTGACTAATAGCATCCAGACAAAAGATAATCTGCTGTTTAAATCCAACCTGATAAAGGACTGGAAGAATGGTATGAAGCATGAAATACCGGTCAGCGCTACCTTTACTTTGTTCAAGTATTTTAATGTAACTCCCTCCGTCAGCTATACAGAACGTTGGTACACACGTAAGGTGATGAAAGACTGGGACCCGAACTATGGTACGAACGGTAGGGAAGTGGCTACTGATACGATTTACGGTTTTCATCGTGTGTATAATTATAATGCCAGTCTGGGTATCAATACGAAGATATACGGTATGTATAATCCGATTTTTTTTCCTAAAAAGAAGATACAGATCCGTCATGTCATAACTCCATCGGTAAGCATAAGCGCCGCTCCGGATTTTGGTTCTTCACGTTACGGCTATTATGATTCTTACATTAAGAATTATGCGGACGGCAGACGCGATACGGTCATTTATTCTCCGTATTCGGGACAAGCATTTGATGTTCCGGGAAGAGGTAAGCAAGGAAACATAACCTTCAGCATCTCCAATAATCTGGAGATGAAATATTATAGCAGTAAGAAGGATACGGTAAAGAAGGTTAGTCTGATTGATGAACTGGGGGCCAATATCAGTTATAATATGGCTGCTGCAACGCGCCCCTGGAGTGATCTTGGATTGAATCTTCGTCTGAAACTGAGTAAGAACTATACATTCAGCATGAGTTCTTCGTTCAAGACATACGGTTATAAATTCGATGAGAATGGTAACGTTGTTGATAATGACCGTACGGAATGGTCTTACGGGCGTTTCGGTATATTCCAAGGTTATGGCTCTTCTTTCAGTTATACGTTTAATAATGATACGTGGAAAAAATGGAAAGAGAAGTTAAGCGGTACTAGAGACTCCGATAAGAAGAAAGAAGAGGAAGCTGCTTCGGATGAGGAGGGTGCGGAAACTGATACTGATGGAAACGGTATTCCTAAAAAGAAAGTGGAAAAGGCGGCCGTTGATGCCGACGGGTATCAAGTATTCAAGATGCCATGGTCTCTGAACTTCAATTACAGCTTTAATATCTCTGAAGATCGTAGTAAGCCTATCAACCGTAAGAAAATGCGCTATCCCTATCGTTATACTCACAACTTGAGTGCTTCCGGTAATATAAAACTGTCTAATAAATGGGCGGTAAGTTTTAATTCCGGTTATGATTTTGAAGCTAAGAAGATTGTGCAGACCACCTTTAATATAACGCGCGATCTTCACTGTTTCAGCATGTCGGCCAGCCTTTCTCCTTTTGGGCAGTGGAAATACTACAATTTTACCATTCGTGCCAATGCAAGTATTTTGCAAGACTTAAAATGGGAACAAAGAAGCCAGACCCAGAGTAATATTCAGTGGTACTGATTTATTATTTTACCATTTGATCTCTTCTTCGCCATGTGCCCTCAAATAGTCATTGGCCTTACTGAAATGTTTGTTGCCGAAAAAGCCGTTGTAAGCGGAAAGTGGAGAAGGATGTGCTGATGTCAATACCAGATGCTTGTTGCGGTCGATAAACGCGCCTTTCCGTTGTGCATAAGCTCCCCATAGAATGAATACCAAGTGCTCCCGCTCTTCGGCAAGGATACGGACAAGTACGCCCTGCTCCACGCCGAGGACAGCTTCCTCTTCCTCGCCTACGGCTGCGCAGTGGATGAGTTCCAGCACATCATGTATCAGAACCCCGACCTCACCCCTGACCAGCGCAACCAGACTTGGCTGGAGCTGGAGCACAAGTACCGCCCCTGGATCGACTTCGACAATCTGCCCTTCTATGGCCGCGGTGCGGGCTGGCAGCGTCAGCTCCACATCTACGAGTGCCCCTTCTACTATATCGATTACTGCCTGTCCACCATGGCCGCGCTGCAGTTCTTCCTGCTGAGCCTCCACGACCAGAAGGACGCATGGGAGCGCTATCTGCGTCTCGTCCGCCGCGCCGGTACTGCCAGCTACACCGAGCTGTGCGAGACCGCTGGTTTGCAGGTGCCCTTCCGCGACGGCTCCATCAAGGCCATCGCCCAGCAGATGAGCCAGTGGATCGCAGAGCATCAGGTCTGACCGCCCAGCCCTCTCAGGCGCTTCGCTCATCCGCCGCAAAGCAGCAGCTTTTCTCTTGAAAATGGCAGATGTATCCTGTATTATAGAGCTATATCATGCCATTTGCGGTAAAAGGAGCGGTAGTTATCATGTCAGAAAAGAAAACCAGCGGCATCAAAAAGTTCTTTGATGAGTTCAAAGCCTTTGCCATGCGCGGCAATGTGCTCGATATGGCAGTCGGTGTGGTCGTCGGCTCGGCCTTCACCGCCATCGTCAACTCTCTGGTGAACGACATCATCTCCCCCATCATCGGCCTGTTCTTCAACGCCGATTTCTCGGATGTCGTCATCCAGATCGGCGATGTGGGCATCGGCGTGGGCTCCTTCCTCAACGCCGTTATCAACTTCCTCATCGTGGCCTTCGTGCTCTTCGTGACCATCAAGGCCATCAATATGCTGCACAAAAAGCCCGTGGAGGCCCCGAAAGAGCCTACCACCAAGAAGTGCCCCTACTGCCAGAGCGACATCGCCATCAAGGCCGTCCGCTGCCCCCACTGCACCTCAAAGCTCGAGGGTTTCCCCGAAGCGAAGCAGTGAGCTTTCCCGCATTTTCCCCGGCGCTGTTCGTTTTCCGGACGCCGCCGGGGCTTTTTTGCGCCCTTTTTTGAAGATTCTAAAAGAAAATCAGAATTTTTTCGAAAAAAGTATTGCTTTTTCAGGAAAGTCATGGTATTATATCAGAGTCGTCACGACGCAACAGAATATGGACGGTTAGCTCAGCTGGTAGAGCATCTGCTTGACGTGCAGGAGGTCACAGGTTCGAGTCCTGTACCGTCCACCATACAGTTCGTACTCGAACCCGATTCTTTACGAGAAAGGGTTCGGGTACGTTTTTTGTTTATCGGAGATTCTGAGGATGGACTACTCAGAACGATAAACCAGCAAAGGCAGGGTATCACTATGACGGTGGTATCCTGCCTTTTGTGCTATATGGCGCGTTTGAGGGTAATCGCTGCGCACGTCTGTACATGGTCGGTACGCACGTACGCAGGAAAAAGAGCAAGCTCTGACATATAGAGGTGTTCTTTCGGTTGGTGGTATGGTATACTCAGCTTAGTTCAACAAATCGGAATTTGAAAGGAGCGTTTTCAATGGCAAGCAAGAAAGTCGAAATGTATGCTAAAAAACGATATGAATTAGATGAAATCAAAAATAAAATCAGAGAAGAATTTGATAAACGTAAGTTCTCCGATGTGGAATTCAAAGACGAAATTATACGTGAATTGGGAGACACCAAAACACTACTATTAATTTTTGAAAACTGGTTTTTACGAACAGGAAGTTATGCCAGTTTAGTAATCATGTTATCCGAGTATCAGGGGTATCAGAGTGCAGATATTATTGCCACTGGTGGTAAAGAAGCTTTCTTTTCTTTTGGTGCAGAAGGTGACTTTGCAAAGTTTGGAGAAGATGCTTTGAAAAATTTAGGCTTTCAAGGAAAAGTTAGATAAATTCCAGTTTGCCGTACTCCTTCCCGGCATAGTCTGCGGCCGCCACATCCCAACAGACAAAACGAGAGGCAGACGCTCCTGTGTGGGGCGTCTGCCTCTCGTTTTGTTCCGGGCTGTTGCAGAGCAGCCCAATTTGGAAACCCAGTGATAAAAGGAGAACGGGGGAAATCGTTTAAAGGCTGATGTCCTTGCCGCCGTTGAGCTTGCTGAAGGCCAGCAGGGAGATGACGGTCAGGATGGTCATGATGGTGGACAATGCGGCTGCGGTGCCGTAGTTGCCGCGGATGACCTCGGTGTAGATGGCCACCGTCAGGGTCTTAGTCTTGCCGGTATACAGGATGATTGCGGTGGACAGTTCACTGATCATGGTGACCC
>OHIN01000626.1_pt1 | contig 23612 bp, 14 predicted proteins | sample 1568261 | NCBI WGS metagenome assembly OHIN01 (sample SAMEA3879578, study PRJEB24766) | human gut metagenome | biome: human-associated habitat; feature: feces | place: USA | collected 1985/1987
CAATTTTTGCGTTTCCCTAAGCCGGAAGAATTAACATGCAAGGTTGATATTGATTTTTTCTTTGTAGGAATACCTAAGGATCGAGAACCCTATTTGTTGAAAATTAAGGCCTTTTTGGAAAGTAAAGGATATAAATGTTATTTTGTAATACCTCATTCTAGTAGCGAATATATTTCTTACGAAGAAAATCTGGGATACGTTGCTAGGAGTAGATGTATTGTTGATATTTATCAGAAAGGTCAATCGGGTATTACAAGGAGACCTGTGGAGGCATTATTTTATAATAAGAAACTTATCACAAACAATTCAGAAATTCGGAATTATGATTTCTTTCATCCGAATAATATCTTTATCCTAGAAGGAGAAGATTTTGAAAAAATTCCGACTTTTATGGAAAAAACAGTGTATGTACAGTCTGATTCGTTGAAGGCGCGATATGATATTAGTAGTTGGCTTTCTTTTTTCAAAGGAAGGAAGAAATAGAATATTTTCTAAATATTATTCTAAGTAATGAAAATCCTCCTACTAAATACTTCTGCTCGGACTGGTGGGGCTGCGGTGGCTGCCAATCGTCTGAGAAAGGCTTTACAGAAGAAAGGAATAGACGTTTCGATGTTGGTACGCGACAAAGAAATAGCGGATGCTTCCATTTCTTCGGTGAGTTCTACTGGGTGGAAGCGGAAAATGAACTTATTCCGTTTTTATTGGGAACGGCTGATTATCTTTTTGTGTAATCATCTGGATAAAAAAGAACTGTTTCGGGTGTCGATTGCCAATACAGGTACGGATATCAGTAATCATCCATTGGTAAGACAGGCTGATATTATTCATTTGCATTGGATTAATCAAGGATTTTTGTCGCTATCAGATCTTCAGAAATTATTCCAGTTAGGTAAACCGATCGTGTGGACGATGCATGATATGTGGCCTTGTACGGGGATTTGCCATCATGCGCGAGAATGTTCTGCTTATCATGAGCGGTGTGGGGCTTGTTTTTATTTGCATAGTACGCAACATACAGATTTGTCTACTCGTTTGTTTTTACAGAAAAATAAAGTTTATCACTCTGTTCCCATCACATTTGTAGGATGTAGCCGATGGCTGACAGAACGAGCCGCCCAAAGTGCTTTGTTGAAGGACAAACAAGTTATAAATATTCCTAATCCCCTAGATCTTTCTCTTTTTACTCCTAAGGACATATCAGTTAGTAGAAAGTTGTTACATTTGCCAGAAGATAAACATTTGATTTTATTCGGAGCCTTGAATGTAACGGATTCTAGGAAGGGAGTAGATTTTCTGATTCAGGCATTGAGATTATTGTCTCGGAATGATATGGAATTGGTGGTATTCGGTCAGGTCAAACGGGAAATAAAGGATTTGGTTCCTGTTCCTATTCATTCGCTGGGATATTTGTCTGATGACAATCAGATTGTAGCATTATATAATGCAGTTGATTTGTTCGTGACTTCTTCATTGGACGAGAATCTCCCCAACACCATCATGGAGGCAATGGCTTGTGGAACTCCCTGCGTCGGGTTTCAGACAGGAGGGATACCGGAGATGATTGATCATCTGGAGAACGGGTATGTAGCCAGTTATCAAGATGCAGAGGATCTGGCTCAGGGAATTACGTGGGTTTTGGATCATCCTCATCCACAACAGTTGGCTGAGGCCTGTGTGGAGAAAGTAAAAACTCATTATTCGGAAGAGGTTATTGCCGGAAAATATATAGCTTTGTATCAGAAGCTGATGGATAAAGAAGAAAAATAAAATTCATATTTGTCAGAATCCATCCATGTTGTATAAAATTTTAAGTTCATTTCATTAATTCATGAATCAGTCTGTCAAATTCACGATTATAACAATCACTTATAATGCGGCGCAATGGCTGGAACGAACCATTTTGAGTATCTTGAGCCAGTCGTATGGAAATATTGAATATGTGATTATCGACGGGGCTTCAACCGACGGAACTGTGGATATAATCCGTCAATATGCACCCGGTGTCTCTTTTTGGCTTAGTGAGCCAGACAAAGGTTTGTATGATGCCATGAATAAGGGGTTGCAACATGCTACCGGCGATTATGTCTGGTTTATCAATGCCGGCGATACGCTGCCCCATGCTGATATCATACAGCGGATTGTTCAGAAGATTGAGAAGCGGAAACATTTGCCGGATGTTATCTACGGAGAGACGGCTATTGTAGATGCGCAGGGAAAGATGTTGGGCATGCGTCGTCTGCGTCCACCCAAGAAACTGTCTTGGAAGAGTTTTCGTAAGGGAATGCTGGTTTGCCACCAGTCTTTTATTGTCCGGCGGGAAATAGCTCCTTTGTATGATTTGAATTATCGGTTGAGTGCAGATTACGACTGGTGTATCCGTTGTTTGAAGGAAGCGAAGTATGTATGTAATACGAATCAAATTCTCTCCAACTTTTTGGAAGCCGGGATGAGTACGCAACAAAGAAAAGCTTCTTTGAAGGAACGTTATGCCATCATGTGCAAATATTATGGTAAATTTGCCACCACGGTTTTACATGGATGGTTTGCTGTCCGTTTTTATACGGCCAAGCTGTTCAAAGGAAGGGTATAGAAGTTTGATGTTCTGAATTAATGAGAATTGAAAAGAATCCTCGTTGGAATCGAAAACGAAACTCTCGGGTTTTGAAATAGAAATTAATAACGAATGACGATATGCAGAAACTATTAAAAAATTGGGTTAAGCACATCGTGGCTATTCTGATCTTGTTGGTGGCTACGGTGGTTTATTTTTCTCCGTCGGTAATCGATGGGAAAGTACTTCGGCAAGGAGATAATATCAAGGCTACAGGTATGGGAGCTAGCCAGATGAAACAATATGAAGAAACAGCACAGCCGGGAGAATTCAGTGCCTGGTCGGATGCCATGTTCGGTGGTATGCCTTATGTGGCTACGTATGGAAATCCGGCTCCCGATCTGCCTCAATACAGGTTTGTCGATAAACTTTTTAAATCCTTGAGCTATGAAGATGCCTCCATGGTTTTTGTGGGACTGGTTTGTTTCTATCTGCTGATGTGTGTGATGGGCGCCAGTTGGTGGTTGGCCTTGGCGGGTGCGTTTGCTTTTGCTTTGGCTTCCTATAATCTGATTATTATTGAAGCCGGACATATCGTAAAGGGGTATGTAATTGGTTATATGCCGGTAACGTTGGCTGGTATGGCGCTTCTCTTCAAACGGAAACATTTGTGGGGAGCGATTCTCTTCCTCTTGGGTGTTGCCTTATCAATCAGTAACAACCATATTCAGATTACATATTATTTGTTTATCCTCTGTCTGTTTATCTACATCGGATATCTGGTTTGGAAAATCAAGGAAAAAGACTGGACTGAGTTAGGAAAGGTAACCGGAATTATGGTGGTATGTGCGGTACTAGCCGTACTTCCGGGTGCAAAAGGTTTGTATAGTAACTGGGAACTCGGTCAACAGTCTATTCGTGGGGCTTCAGAACTGACACCTAAGCCTAATGCAGATGGTACAGTCGAGAAGAAATCTACTGGATTGGATAAGGATTATGCGTTTGCCTGGAGCTATGGTAAGATGGAATTGCTGACAACCTTGATTCCGAATGCCTATGGTGGTGGTTCAGGTGGTATGTTAGGACAGGATTCTGAGTTTTACAAGATGGCGAAAGCCGGAGGCATGAAGGTCGGAAAAGAGATACAGGCACCTACGTATTGGGGTGATAAGAGTTTTACTTCAGGGCCGGTTTACTTCGGAGCCGTGGTCTGCTTCCTCTTTGTTTTGGGAATGTTTGTGGTTCGGAATCCGATGAAATGGTGGTTGTTTGCCGGAGGTGCTTTTATGACCTTACTGGCACTCGGACGGAATCTGGACTGGTTTAACGACTTCATGTTCCATTATCTGCCCATGTATAATAAGTTCCGTACGGTGGAAATGGCCTTGGTTATTCCGGGATTGGTTGCTCCGATAATCGGAATCTGGGGACTGAAAGAAATTCTGCAGGAAAAGGTTGCTTATGAACAGGTGAAGAAAGGACTGATCGGAGCCCTGGTCATTACCGGCGGTCTTTCGCTGATTGTCTGGTTGATGCCGTCGTTGTTGCTTGATTTCCGTTCGGCTTACGATGCCCAGTATCAATTACCAGAACAATTCTACAATGCCCTCTTGATGGACCGTGCAACGTTGGCTTCTGATGATGCCTTGCGTTCTTTGCTGTTTGTCCTGCTGAGTGCCGCTCTGGTAGCCTGGTTTATGGTGGCCAAGAACAAGAAAACAGTCGCTACGTGGGTGGGTATCGGTATGACCGTCTTGATCTTCGTCGATTTATGGACAGTCGACAAGCGGTATTTGAATGATAAGAATTTCTTCCCGAAGAAAGATATTCAGGCTACTTATCAGGAATCGGTATCCGATCAGGAAATCTTGAAAGATAAAGATAATTTCCGTGTATTGAATCTGAACAATACTTTCCTCGAGACCAATACTTCGTATTACCATCATTCGATTGGTGGATATCATGCAGCCAAGTTAAGAAGATACCAGGAATTGATCGACTATCGTTTACAGAAGGAAATCAACTCCATCATCGCTTCGTTCCAGACAGCCAAAAGTGCGGCTGACTTCTGGACCGTTTTCCAGGCTTGTCCGACTTTGAATATGCTGAATACGCGCTATGTCGTTTATAATCCGGGACAACCACCTTTGGTGAATCCTTCGGCCGATGGAAACGCCTGGTTTGTAAAGGATATCAAAATAGTAGCCAATGCGGATGAGGAAATGGCTGCTTTGGATGTGATTGATCCGAAACAGACGGCCGTGGTTGATCAGCGTTTCGCTGCCCAGGTGGAAGGATTTACTCCGCAGGCTGATTCGACAGCAACCATTCAGTTGCAATCTTACCGGCCGAACAAACTTGTTTACCAGTCGAAAGCTGCTACCGACCAGCTGGCAGTCTTCTCGGAGATCTATTATCAGCCGGGATGGAAGGCTACGGTCGACGGGAAACCGGTTGATCATTTACGGGTTGATTGGATTCTACGCGCCATGCGAGTACCTGCCGGGGAGCATGAAATCGTATTCGAATTCAAGCCCGAAGGTTATATAATCGCAGCCAATGTAGAAGCCTACAGCAGCTTCCTGATTTTAGTATTGCTGATCGTCGCTGTGGGTTATTCGTTATATACTTCTTATAAGAAAACGAAAGAAGAATGATGAATCAGATCCGATAAGGATAGTCTTATAATAAAGTGCTAAGGGCGGTACTTTTTACCTGGAGAGAGGTAAAAAGTATCGCCTTTTTTATTTATTGGAATTGTGTCAAAATATTCTTTTTTAAACGCTTTGTTTAATAAAATCTCCTTATATTTGCTCGTTCAATTACTAAAACACATGTTTAACGCCCGACTTACATATGTAATTCTTTTTCTTTCTGTATTTCTAATCGGTTTGCCTGCAGAGGCGTTACAGGCACAACACCGCAAGACGAGCGATCTTCCATTTAAAGAATTAATGCAACAGGCCCAGCAGAAGGATACACCTGCAGATTGGCAACGGGTGATTGAAAATGCCCGTAACCGCAGGGATACAGCTGACTTGGGTTTGGCTTATATATCCTATTATCAGTCGTATGCCAATCGGATTCCTTCGGGAAACTTGGTGAAGGAGACGGATTCGATCTTTTCTTTTTTCTCAAAGGCCAGGCAGTATGACTACTATTTCATTTTGTACAATCTTTGTATCACACGCTGGTTTTCCAATCGGGAATATGATCAGGTAGAAAAGGCCATTACACGTATGTTCGAGAAAGCGCGTGAGTTTGGCCAGCCGATCGGTATGGCGATGGCTTTTCGGGTGCAGGGGCAAACCTATTATAAACTCCGGTTTTACGATAGAGCCTTTACTGCCTTTGAAAAAGGATTGCAGACCTGTCCTTCGTATAAAGAAAGTCTGAATGCTTTTTCGACAGTACAGAGTTTATGTGAGTGGCAGATGATGACTTGCCTGAAACAGGAAGCTTGGCAAGCACTGGAGGAACTCTCAGACTATTATGCAGAGATGGTCGATTATTGGTCAGCGCAAGGATGGAAAGACAACAGTGGTCATTTTATGGCAACCCGTTATGCCTTTCAGGCTATTTCCCGGCTGAAAGCAGGAGATAAGAGTACTGCACAAACTTATTTACAACTGGCGGAAGCTTGTATTTTGCCTCATTTCCCAGCCCGTGCGTATGAGCATTTTTATGAAGCCCGTATTTTATATAACAAACAGACAGGAGAATATGGGAAAGCTCTTTCGGATGTCAATATTCTGCTGGATGCCCATCAGGGTTATTTTCCTTTTTATCTGGATGATATATTGGCAAAAGCCGAAATTTTAGCATTAGGAGGACATGAGGAAGAAAGTGTATCATTTTATGAAAAATATATAGCCGCAGCAGATTCGATTGCTCATGAAGAAATTTCCTACCAGCTGGAAGAATTAAAAGTCCGTTATGAGGTTGAAAAAGGCCAGTTGGAGAACCAACAAAAGACTCGTTTGCTGGGACTTTCCTGGGTAATTCTTTTCTTGATAACTCTTGCTTTGATTATTTATATCACTTACGCTTATAAGTTAAGAGCCAATAAACGCCTGTTGGTTGCCCGTTTGCAGGAATATGATAAATGGGCCAAGACTCCTCAGTTATGGTTCTTAGCAGCGAATAAAGAAGTTCAAGAGATGCGGGAAGAGAAAACTTCGGCCATTTCCAAAGATTCTGATTCGGATGTGATTGAACGGTTGAAGAAATACATGATGGACGAGCGTCCTTTCTTGAATCCGGCTTTGCAGCGGAAAGATATGGCACAGTATTTACAAATAAATGAAAGAGTATTGGCATCTCTCATCCGGGAAACATTTGATCAGAGTGTGCTGGAATACATTACTTCTTATCGGTTGGAATATGCCTGTCATTTATTGTCTGCCAATGAATCTCTCCCTCTTAAAGATATTGCCCAACAGTGTGGATTCGGAACACTACGGACTTTCCAGCGTTTGTTTCATGATCGCTATGGAATGCCTCCGTCCCAATATCGGGGATTTATCCGTGATAGGAAATAATTGTTTGTTTTATAGCTATTTATTTGATAATAGCTGAAATTGTCGCCTGCCAGGGCCAAAATTGTCGCTATTAATTTAAATTTGTTTATCAATAACCAACCTAATTTTGCATCTCGATAACAACAACAAAACTAATTAGGGATGAATAAACATTTTACTTGGTTCATTTTTTACGTATGCTGCATTTGTGGATTATTGTTGACAGGATGTAGCGATGATGAAAGTGGTGGGGGAACGCTTGTACCTTCAGGCGAGGATTCTTTTGTAGGAGATAGTCGGATTGTCCGGCTGACAGAGGAGACAGAAGATTTCCGTAGTAATACGTTTAAGTGTGATATTCTGGCAGAGAACGGAACGATTATCACGCGTAGAGGTGATCATGTCCGTTTGGGACAAGAATCTACTTTGACATTTGAAACCGGACTGAAGCCGGGTATTTACCGTTTACTGTGTTTAAAGACGCCGGAAGTGGAAGACGGCGATACAACTTGGGTGGAATTTGGTTTGGGTTGCCGAGTTGAAATAACAGCTGCCGATTCAGCCAGAATACTGGATGTATATAGTAAGGCTATGAAGCTGTGTGGAAGCGGTACGGAAGAGGATCCGTTTATCATTTCCAGCTATGATCATTTCAAACGGCTTCGCGATGTGGCAAACGATCAGGTAAAAAATAATCTGCTTTTCTCGAATACACATTTCTTGCAGACGAACGACATTGATATGGATAGAGCTTCCTGGGACAGCGACCATGAAGCCGGTTGGTTACCGATTGGCAATTTGAGCAACAATCCTTTCCGGGGCATTTATGATGGTGACGGGCATAAAGTGAAAAACTTATGGTCGTTTCGTGGCAATTCGGCCGGTATCGGTCTTTTTGGGTTTGTAGAAAACTCTACTTTTAAGAATGTCAAGATGGAGAATACCCGGGTAGAAGGGAACTATGCTGTGGGTTCGTTGATTGGTGGATCTGTAACAGCAGGAGATAAGCGAGGAAAAACAGGTTTGTTTAATTGTATAACAACAGATGGATACATTAAAGCCAGTGATGGAAGTGTTGGTGTCGGAGGTCTTGTTGGAGTAGTAGATATGTATGGCTTGCTTAATCTTTATGCATGTGTAAACGAGAGCACATCCGTATCGGGTTCTTATGCGATTGGCGGACTTTTAGGTGCTGGTTCTTTATATTCAACTACAATGATAGAAGAATGTGAAAACGGCGGTGATGTGACTTCCGAATATACAGGAGCTGGAGGTTTGACCGGTTCGGTAGATACGCTGATTATCGCTTCATGTGAAAATAGAGGGCATATAAAAGGCTCGATCTCTTATGAGGAAGGAGATGAAAATAATGGAGGATATGGAACGGGTGGAATTGTTGGTGGATCTGGTATCTCTTACATCTATACTTGTTTTAATACTGGTGACGTAGAAGGATCTATTGGAGTTGGTGGAATAATTGGTAGTACCCGTTTGGGAACTGAAGAATTGACATTCAATAATACGCTCCTCAAGGTTTGTTCAAATGCAGGGAAGATATCGGGTAAATTGTCTGTTGGAGGACTTTGTGGGGAAGCTCAATTTGGAGGTGTTTCCGTTTATAATACGGGTGATGTTTCGGCAACGGGTGATGCAGCCTGTGTTGGAGGTATTGCTGGAAATACGTCTATTGCGGTTGTTCATGATGCGTTAAACACGGGTAAAATCAGCTCTTATAGTATGGGACATGCAGGTGGTGTACTAGGAAAGACTGCATGGGGAGCCATTTTTTCATGCCAGAATTTTGGAGACTTAGATGTAAAAGCTGAACATGCTGGAGGCGTTATCGGATTGGCTGGAAATTATACGATGGTCAACTATTGTGCTAATATGGGATTCGTTAAGAATCAAGGTTCAGGAGTTACTGGTGGCGTATTAGGAGAAGTAGGGGATCCTAGAGAATGGTCGGCAACGGATATTGTGGGCGTAGTCATTGGTTCAGCCGAGATAGCTCTGCTTTTTGGAGGTCCTGTAATTGGAGTCGTAGGAAAAGCTTTGGGAGAAACTGTTGAGACTGTATTGCATGTAGGAGAAGTTCTACTTGATGCCCTTTTCTTATTGACAGACAGTGGTCTTTTGACATATGGTATTTATGGTATGCTAACTGAAGAGGAAGCCAGTCTGATGCGTACGTCTATAAATTCTAGTATAACAGATAAGGGAAATTCTGTTAAGCAAGAAATGGTGGATATCCGAAATGGATATAGTTTGGCTTCCGGTATATTGTATGATCAATTGAATCCGCAGGTGGTAATAGATTATAATACTAATTTATCAAAACTGTTAGCATATTATGAATCATCCAATGAAAATGCAGAACAGATTAGTTTGAATATTAATCTCAAACGAGAAGAACGTTACGAAGAAATAGAACATTGGAATCATGTGAAAGAAATTACACAAAAAGTAATTGCGGGTGCTTGTATTGCCGCAGGGACAATTGCTTGGATAGGAAGTATGGTTGCTACTGCGGGATCAACAGCTGCAGCCGGTTTAGCCTTAGTCGGATTTAGCGCAACCCTTATAGGAGGTACAAATGCCATTATAGAATCGTGTACGAATTTTCAGAATAATGTGGTCGTTGTTTCTCAATGTGTCAATATGGGGAAATTAGAAGCCGATGATGGAACGTACGCAGGAGGTATCGTTGGTTATTTGCAGCAAAGATGTATTGTAGAGGACTGTCTGAATTTAGGGGTTGGAGATACAGGAGCTTTGAGTGGTGGTATAGCCGGTAAAGAAAGCGCGGAAGCTTACGTGCGTAGATGTCTGCATGTTGGGAAGTCTTGGTTTAGAGCTGTTTTAGGATCTCCATATGACGTGGATGGGGCTGAAAACTGTTATTATTTCGAAGTACTGGGAAACTATGATGGTACTGGAATCCCTTTGTCTCTAGATAAACTGAAAAAAGCTTCTTATTATCACACTTGGGATATTAATGGAACAAATTCCGTTTGGCAATTAACAGAAAAAGATGGCTTTTTCCCAATACCATTCCATTCAGAAATGGAATAACTAAAAGAATGAATAAAATGTAATTACGAATGAAAAACTAGATTTAATGAATATGAGGAAAAGAATTTATATTTTTAGCTTGTTGCTGGCATGGGCTACTTTCTCATGGACGGGTTGTAATGATGACGATATTTACAATTCGAATGAGATGGGTTCAACCCTTGAAGAGGTCGGCGATTATAAACTGAGTACTTTCTTTTTGGAGAAAGGTATTTGGGAAGTCCCTGATTCCGTTACTCAGATCCGAGTACAACTTCGGTCGCATACGGATGATACGGTGTTTGAGTTTGATGCCTCAGTACAGCACGATTCTCCATCTTACAGCCTGTTTATACCGAAAGGTGAGTTACTCCCGGATAGTGACTATGACTTGACGGCCTATTTCCTGAATGGAAAACAGTTGGGCACGAAGTTGAAAGTAACCGTGCGTGATGAGATGCTTTATGCCATTATCGCTTCCTCAGTTGTTTTCAGCCTGGAAGGAGATGGAACGGAAGAGAATCCGTACCAGATTGGTTCGCAAGATGATTTCTCTATGTTTGAATATGGACTTTATCGTGATTCTATCAGTCATGGTGCTGGATTATATTTTATACAAACGGCCGATTTTACCGCACCGCCCCGGAGTGAAGTTTATGAGGGTCGTCTGTATGCTGGAGAAGTCTTTGCTGGTACTTATGACGGGCAGGGACACACGGTTAAGATCTCTTTTATTGGTTCTGGAAATGCTGAAAAGGATGTTGAAATCGGCTTATTCAAGCAACTGACGAATGGAGCGATGATACAGAATCTGTCATTGGATGTAGATATGCATAATATCGCTAATTACGGAGGTGCATTAGCCGGAAAAACTTCAGGGACAGTTTCTATCTCTAATATCGAAGTTAGCGGTACGATCAAAGCTACGGGTTCTTACATTGGTGGATTTATTGGTCATGCAGAAGGAACCTTGATTGCCAATTCCTGTTGTTTCCATGCGAATGTAAGTGGAAGTGACTATGTAGGTGGATTGTTAGGTCGTTTGGAGACTAACGGAGAGCTGAAGGTAAACGGTTTTACCAACTTTGAAACAGGGAATACGAATCCTTCTTTGTTTACGGTAAGTGGAGAGAATAAAGTAGGAGGTATGGTTGGTAGTATCTCTGAAGCTAAATGCGACATACAGAATGTTACTTTGCAACATCAGATTTCTGAGGAAGAGAAAGATTTGAATATCATCCATTCGAATGTGACTTGTGGCGGATTAGCCGGTGAAGCGGCTTTTAAGTCATCTACGGTCAGCAACATCTCCATTATGGCTCCGGTTAAAGGAGAAGGAAGTTCGATCGGCGGATTGTTTGGTTATTGTAAGGGAATGGAAGGAATGTCTACGTTTTCTTCTATAAAAGTTACTTCCTATGTGAGCGGTGCTCAACGTGTTGGTGGATTTATCGGAAGATTTGATCCAAATGGTCTCATTAAATTCACTGGTATGCCACGTGCTAACCGAATTGCCCAGGTTGATAACGGATACCTGGAGGTGGAAGGGAGTGAACGAGTTGGTGGCTTGTTCGGCGAAGTAACCGGTGATTTTCTTACGGATGCTGTTTTTCTGGTAAATGTAAATGTCAACTGTTCTTCCAATTATGCCGGTGGAGTAGTCGGACTGCTGGTTAAAGGAACGGTTGATTGTACGGACTTTTATCTGGATCCGAATATGCGTGTTACTGGTCCGGATGCTGTGGGCGGTATCGTTGGTTATGCTTCTGAGGCTACCGTTCGTGGTCCCATAACGGAAGATATTGATTTTTCTTCTATTCCGGAACCAGATGATGATCTGACTTGTTATGGCGGAATCATTTCTTCAGGTGGAACAAGTGGTAATACCGGAACGTCAATGGGTGGTATTGTGGGTTATGCCGAGAATTCTACGTTGGAAGGACTGTATATGACCGGTCAGGTATTTGGATATGCACGTGTCGGTGGAATCGTAGGACACATGCGCCTGTCTGAGAAGGGTGGAATTAAGAATTGTATGAATAACTCAACGGTTATAAAAGGGGCTGGTGAAGAAACCGGTGGTATTGCCGGACGGATTGAACTGTGTGAAGGTACATTTGGCCGCTTAATCAATTATGCGGTGGTCAGCGGAGAAAATAATACCGGAGGTATTTTCGGGCGGGTTGAATACCAAACTTCCAATGCGGTAACTTTGGAATATCTGGTCAATACGGATTCCATAACGGGTGGTAAAAGTACGGCAGGAGGTTGTATCGGACTTATCTATGATTCAGAACGTCGGGGAGATCACCGGGTTCGTTATTCGGCTAACTATGGTCCGGTTACAGCCAGCAGTGGTGAAGTCGGAGGTATTGTTGGGAATGGTAAATCGTCTCGTATGATTATCGAACGTTCTGCCAACCACGGGCGTATTGCCGGTGGAGCAAATGTGAGCCGTGTCGGTGGTATTGCCGGAAGTATGGGTCAGGATCCCGGAGGAATTACGTTGGGTGAGAATATGGAACTGGCTTATTGCTGTAATCGGGGAACGATTTCTTCGGGAAATTTTGAGTCTTTTGCAGGTGGATTATTAGGCTATCAGGAAGAAGGTAATCGGAGTGATGCTTCTCATTGGATGACGCATGATTGCTATAATATGGGGTCTGTTACAACCGATCAGCATGAAGATAATGGTGGTATTATTGGTTGTGTAGATCATTATGCGGAAGTTCGGTATTGTATTAATGTGGGGAAAGTGGCAGATGGCAATGGCGTTGTCGGCACACATAAAGATGCCTGTATCTGGGATCATCACGATTTGTATTACCTGAAAGATAGTGGAAAAGGCTGGGTGGCAAAAGAGTTCTTATCGAGTGAGGCAAAGAACAGCTCCACCTTCAATAACTTCGATTTCACAAATATATGGGTGATTGATTCAGATGGAAGTAAAAACGAAGGTTATCCATATCTGAAAGATTGTCCGTTCCAGTTTATCTACTGGGATAAATAAAAGAGGATTATAGCCACTCAATGAATAAACGGGCTGAAGAGGTATTCTTTTACCTTCATCAGCCCGTTTTTATTATCTATTGTCAAATTGGTTTAGAGTTTTACACGGAAAGGTCCGCTGACAGAGTTGAAGAGCAAGTCTCCATTTTCCATATATTGGATGATGGCGTAAGCTCCGTTTCCACGATTGTTTTTCCCGAATACAACGCGATGCTGGGTAGCTCCGCTATTCCAGTCAAGACCTTTAACATCCCAACCGTCGTTAGCATCATAACCATTAACAAATACCAGATTAGAAGAAGTACTAACAGCCGGAATCATACTTGTTGAAGAGACATCGCCCCGTGTCCAGACAGATTCCCAGCTGTTCTTTTCCGTATTCCATTGGAAGCGTTCTACGCCTGTGGGTTGTTCCAGAATCGGTCCGATGGATAATACACCTACCAGCTTGTCGTTAACGACAGCATCTGCAGCGATATTGTTTACAACGAAAGCCCCATAACCGGCGGTAACGACCGACTGTTCCGATTGAATCCATTCGGTTGTTTCCGGTAATCCGCAGTTCGCTTCTATTTCTCCGGCCAGTCTGGGGTTTTCCGGATCGACAGCAACGGCGTCTTCCGGAATTTCATCACGCCAGAACGCGGCCAGTTTCATCCGTTTGGCTCCGTCAGTAATGACTACCAGCTTATCTTCATCATCGCCGAAGCCCATCAATGTCGGTGTAGAACCTGAGCCAAAGCCCATTTTGATGGAAGGAGCTTCCGGTCCGCCGTCGTAAGTCGCTTGCCAGGCTCCGTCTGCTTCGTCGGTTGATAATTTACTGCCGTTCCAGATGATCTTCTGCATGATACCTTGTCCGTTGGCAGTCGTACTGCTACTTACTACATAGATACCGTTGTTTTCATCGACGGCAACCGAATTGGAAATTTTCTGGCCTTCGGGTAATACGTAGAAGTCTTTAATCGTTGAGAGATCACGGCTGATGATCAGGATTCCTTGTGACACAACAGCTACCAGATTACCGTCGTAAGTCATAACCAGTCCTACCATCGTCTGGATGTTCGAGTTATAATCCTGCAAATTGATCTGTTTGTCAAGGACGATACCTTGTGTCGGATCTGAGGCATCTTTCAACTTATAGCGCACGACTCTGGTAACGGCATTGATATAAGCGTAATTGTCTTTGTCGCAGATGACATAATTCCCGCTCGACAAGACGAATTGTGGATACTCTCCCAAAAAAGGAGTGATGGCATTCCGCACTTCATCCACCGAATTATAGTCGGCAACTACTTTTCTCAGCTCTTCTTCCGTTTTTGTAGTCACTCCCGGTAGCGCTGCTTCACTGACGCGTGTAAAAGAACCGTCGCCTACATACACATACGCTACACGGTCGCTACTCATGTTCCACATGTAATCAGGATCTGTTGAGGAGAGAGTCATCAGATTGACAGGACCACTCCAGCTCCCTTCACAATCATTAATGTCTACCTGGAAGGTTCCGGATTTTACATTGTACGGAAATCCATCCGTTTGTGCCGAGTTGAAGTGGGTGACACTGTAATGCTCTGCGGCTAAGTAGGGATTGGGTGTCGGTGTATTCGCCTCGGAGATAGGAGGTATTTCTGTCCCTGAATTATTGTCGTCACCGGTGACGTCATCATCTGAGCAGGCAACCATACCCATGCTTGCGATTCCTGCTACGAACCAAGCTTTCCAACCGAATGGCTGGAGGAAATTTTTCATTCTCATACATTAATAAATTAGTAATACTTATATATTGAATCTTGTGTTAAGAGTACGGATGAATGGTGTGGAAGTGATGTAGATGACTTAGTTTCCACTAACAAAGTTAAGGAATATTATCCATAAATGGAAAGGGCCAGAATCGGGCTTTCTGGCTGATTCATTGAGAATAACAGACTGATTCCGGTGAAATGGACGGTTTTGATCAGGTATTGATGTATCGAGATGAAAATTATCGCTTCTGCGCGCCGAAATTGTCGCCTGTCAAGACTGAAATTATCGCCTTTGAATACAAAAATTATCGCTTGGAACGGTAAGCTTAACAACATTATTTTTAGCTTCTGGGAGATATAAAAAAGAAGCTCGACCCTTGAGAACACAAAGGCCGAGCTGTATGGAATTTATCTGATCTATTTCCGGTCAGGGGATGATTGGGCTTAATACCGATAATGATCTGCCTTGTACGGTCCTTCAACCGGTACACCGATGTAATCGGCTTGTTTCTGGGTCAGTTTAGACAGTTTCACGCCGATACGTTCCAGATGCAGGCGGGCTACTTCTTCATCCAGGTATTTCGGCAAGCGATATACGCCGATTTCATAAGGCTTCTGCCAGAGATCCATCTGAGCCAGTACCTGGTTGGTGAATGAGTTACTCATCACGAAAGAAGCATGTCCGGTAGCACATCCCAAGTTAACCAGACGGCCTTCTGCCAGCAGGAAGATGGAATGTCCGTCGGGGAATGTATATTTGTCGACCTGCGGCTTGATGTTGAGGCGTTTGATACCGGGGAAAGTCACCAGCTTGTCTACCTGTATTTCGTTGTCGAAGTGACCGATGTTGCAGACAATCGCCTGGTCTTTCATCTGCTGCATGTGCTCGATGGTGATGATGTCGCAGTTACCTGTCGTTGTCACAAAGATGTTTCCTTCTTTTACGGCTTCTTCCATCGTGGTGACTTCAAAGCCTTCCATGGCAGCCTGCAGGGCACAGATCGGGTCGATTTCCGTTATCAGTACGCGGGCTCCGTAGGAACGCATGGAGTGAGAACAGCCTTTTCCCACATCACCGTAACCGGCTACGACGACCACTTTTCCGGCAATCATCACGTCGGTTGCCCGTTTGATACCGTCGGCCAGCGATTCCCGGCAGCCGTACAGGTTATCGAATTTTGACTTCGTTACCGAGTCGTTTACGTTGATGGCCGGAACCAGCAGCTCGCCCCGTTCCATCATCTGGTACAGGCGGTGAACACCGGTTGTCGTCTCTTCCGAAACACCTTTCATTTCCGCTACCGTATGGTGCCAGCGCTGCGGGTCTTCTTTGAGGATGCGGTTCAACGTATCGAGGATGCACTGTTCTTCGTGGTTGCTTCCCTTACGCTGGATGGTCGTCGGGTCGTTTTCAGCACGGTAACCCATGTGCACCAGCAGAGAAGCGTCGCCGCCGTCGTCAACGATCAAATGCGGACCTTTACCGCCGGGGAAGCGCAGTGCCATTTCCGTACACCACCAGTATTCTTCCAGCGATTCACCTTTCCAGGCAAAGACCGGCACACCGTCGGCCGCAATGGCAGCAGCGGCATGATCCTGGGTAGAGAAGATGTTACAGCTGGCCCAACGGACGTCGGCACCCAAGGCTACCAGTGTCTCAATCAGGACGGCTGTCTGGATTGTCATATGTAAAGAACCTGTGATCCGTGCTCCTTTCAATGGCTTCGAATCACCATATTTCTTGCGGAGAGCCATCAGACCGGGCATTTCGTGTTCGGAAATCTCGATTTCCTTCCGTCCGAATTCCGCCAGGCTCATATCTGCCACTTTGTAAGGCAGATCAGTAGGGAATAATTGTGACATAATTGATACGAATAAATATTTTTCGCAAAGGTACGATAAAAATAGCAGAATCGCCATAGTCGGGCGGTCCTGCTGTCAGATTCGAGCCTCTTCAGCCAAGGGGTTGAGAGGCAGGTGTATGTGATAACCGGCTTCCCGAGGGGAAGAGCGGTTGCCTGTATTCAGGCAAACAAGGATAGAATATACGAAATAACCGGAACCAGGATGGCGGTCATGATACCCATCAGACCGATGGCCAGCCCGCTCAATGCGCCTTCTACGGCTCCCAGCTGGATGGCGGCTGCCGTACCGACTCCGTGTGACGAAGCACCCAGGGCCAGTCCTTTGGCTATACGGCTTTCGATACCTAGTACTTTCATAACGGCCGGACCGACAATGCTTCCGAAGATTCCAACGGCTACGACAATGACGGCTGTCAGCGAGGGAATGCCGCCGTTCTTCTCAGAAATACCCATGGCAATCGGTGTCGTGACCGACTTGGGTTGTAGGGTGGCAATCAGCGACTGGTCGGCACCCATCAGCTTCCCGATGGCTATTACGCTGATAATCCCGACGATAGCCCCGACAAAGACCGAGGTCAGGATCGAAACGACGTTCCCTTTCAGGTATTTCATCTGTTCGAACAAGACATATCCCAGGGCAACAACCGAAGGACCTAACATGAAATGAATCAGGTGACTGCCTTGCTGGAAAGATTCATATTTAATATCGAGCACTTCCAAGATGACGATGATCACGAAAATAGAGGTGAGCAGCGGATGGAGCAGGCTCAGATGCGTTTTCTTATACAAAAGAGTAGCGGCGATATACGTACCGACCACCAGGGCCAGGTCGAATATCTCAGAATGAACCAACGAATGCATACCGGCTTATTTTTTTCGTTTTTCGAATTTTTGTTGAACAAGGGCTACCGTAGCGATTACCAGAATGGTACTGACTACACACGAAATCAGGATCACGGCCCAGTAATGAGAAATTACGCCGATCGATGTCATCAGTCCGACACCGGCAGGAAGGAAGAACAAGCCCATATTGTCCGTCAGCAGTTTGGAGATTTTATTCACATGGCATGGCTTTACCACCTTAAACGCCAAGGCTAAGAAAAGCAGAACCATCCCGATTACGCTTCCCGGGATAAACCCGTGGATAAAATGGCTGATACACTCTCCTACAAAGTAGAAAAACATGATGTGAAAAACTTGCAATAACATAATCTTTTTGCCTAAACTAAATGCCTACTTATACACTATTTGATAACCGATGCAAAGATAAGTTAGCAATTTGTAAAGATGTTCTACAACATGCTTAATTAACATGATTTTTAACATTCATTGAAAAATGACCTGTTTCAAAACACGCCGGCTTTTTGTCAATTTGCGCCGGCTTTTGATGAATATACGCCGGCTTTTCATCAAAACAAAGGGTGTTTGAAAACAAAGCTCCCGAGCATCAAAAACGATTCCCGTATCTTCCTTTTTCAAAACTCCCGACAATCGTCCGTGACTTATTTCCATACTTATCTTTCACCTTTCTTCTATCTGCCTGATAGTCTATCAAATGAGGTGATTCAAGCCTTTTCCGTCTCCGGTTTTCTGCTGCGGAAAAGATCATACATTGTATAGATTCCATCATACACCTATTCAAAAAATAGAATATTGTGTTCTAATAAATAGAACAATAGAGCTATTAGTCAAAACTCATATATCATGCAATTCCAAATAGATAGCCAAAAATCGGAAAATTCCGGATATAAAAAACAGAATACATTTTTCTATAAATTGACCTTGCGAGGCTTTGCGAATTGTTGTTCCTTTGCAGGCGGAAAAAAGTGTATAAATCAGAAAAAAATATAGCATGAAGTATTTGAAATTTTTACGAACGTATGTATGTCTGCTGTTGGGCTTTGCTGCCTTTACAGCATGTACCTCGGATGAGGAAGAAGCCTTGATCCCCGAAGGAAAAGGCTATGTGAAGTTAAGCTTAAATGCAGATACCGGTTTCCAGACCAAGGCGGTGGATGAATCGGAGTATACGAAGTTGGATAATTATACGGTTCAGATACTGAAAGATGGAACTTTAGTTCCAAAAATGGAATGGATATATTCGGATGTACCGACTGAGTTGATTGAACTGACTAATGGTAGTTATGAATTGAAGGCTTTCTATGGGGAAGAATATAATGTTCCCAGTACTCGAGATGGTATTTATATGGAAGGAATTAAGCCTTTTGATGTGAATGGAGACCAGCAATCATTGACAGTTGAATGTAAACCGGTCCAAGCAAAAATCCAAGTCAACTTTGATGCAAAAATGAAGGATTATTTCTCGGATTATTATGTGACATTCCAAACTCAGGCTTTAGGTAGTGATAAAGCTTTATGGGGAAAAGAGGATACATCTCCGCTTTATTTAAAAGTTAATGCAAACGGAGAGGATGTTGTCGCAACTTTTACCTTAAATAAAAAAACAGGGGGACAAGCTTCTGTAGATCCAAGGAAATATAACCTGAAACCACTCGATTTTCAGACAATTAATATTGCTCCGGTCGTTGAAAGTAATACAGGAAATGTTGGTATTTCGATTACTATCAATAAAGATACAAATGATGAAACAGTAGAGATTGAAATTCCAAATAACTGGCTTTAATTTAATTGAATAACATTAATTTGTATACAATCATGAATTTAAGATATACATTATTAGCTGGAGTCTTCGCCTTTGCGAGTTTGACTTCTTGCGAAATGAAAGATGAACTTTTGAACAAAACTGAGGAGTCATCTGAAGTAGGTTACCTGAATTTAGGCTTGGCGGTAGATGCTTCTTCACAATCCGTAACTAAGGCGGATGAGGCGACTTCAACTACACCAATAGTCAGTGCTACGGGCTTTATAGTGGAAGTCAAAAAGAAAGGTGAAGAAGAAGCTTATAACACATTTACGTATGATGGCGAAGATGAGCCTGTTGAATTACCTGTTGGTGATTATACGGTTTATGCGCATACGCCAGGGAATGCTGAAGAATGTACAACAGCACCCTATTACGGCAAGGAAGAAGTTTTCAGTGTGAAGGCAAATGAAGAGACTGGTGTGAATGTTGTCTGTACGATGATGAATATGAAAATTCAATTGACTTATGATGAGGAGCTGAAAAGAACCTTTAAAAGTTGGGTGATCAGTGTAAGTGACGGAAAACATAACAAAGCTTTTGATCGTCTTGAAACTACAGCAGACGAAGATGTACAACAGCCTGATCCTTTTTATTGGATGATAGCAGATAATGTCACCACGATCAAGGTTGTGTTCTCTGGTGTTTTGAAAGATAACAACACGGAAATTAGAGAATCTCGTAGTATTATTAAATCCTCTTCTGCAGGTTCTCAATATTGGGGAGCTGCTGATGCGTTGACTGTTACCATCAAACCGGGAGAGAAAGATCCTGCTGATCCTTCAGGAGTGACAGGCATCGAAATCTCTGCTAATTTGGAATGGAATACGGATGACAAAACAGATAATATAGAAGTTTCGGTAGAGGATCCTACTACGCCGGGTGAACCGGGAGGTGAAGAAGGTGATGGTGATGGAGAAGACGGTAATGAAAATCCTACGATAACAAGTGATTACTTGGAGTCTGGAATTAGTTATACAATTAAGCAAAATCCTGATTGGGAAGCAACTGACGGTTTTGAAACAAAATATAATGTGATAGATGCTCCCGAAAAAGCAGAAGTTACAATTTCAGCTCCAAAAGGATTTCAAAGTATTTTTGTTAAGATTAATGCGAAAGGAGGTTTTGCTGCTGCTGCAGGAGTCATGGGGCTTACAACTGGAGTGGATATTCTTTCTTCTGACTTGAATGACACACTTAAAAGTTTATTGAATCCACCAACGGAGGCAAATGAAACAACATATACATTAGATATAGCTACGTTCTTCTCTATGATGGCTATGTACGGACCTACAGGTTCTGATACATATGATTTTGAGATTACAGTTACAGATAAGTCAGGAACTTCTGTTGGACCTACAACATTAAGTGTATCGATTAGTGAAGAAAATTAATAACCATTATGAAACAAATAATATATAACGTAATAATTATTCTTTGTTCAGTATGTTTTTGGAGTTGCGAAGTCGACGAAGATGCGTTGAGTAACAAAGGCTGCCTGTCGTTCGCAATCGGCCAAGATGTCAGCGTAACGACAAAGGTTGAAGATTATAATCCGGAATTGCTTGCCTTAAAGATAAGTGACTCAACCGGAAAAGAAATTAAGACAGAAACAGGTTCCGTAGAGGAATTAAATGCTTTAAAAATCGAGTTAGTTGCTGGCGAATATACAGTAGAGGTTTATTCAAATGATTACGACGGTAATTCTGCTTTTGGTGAGAACGGTGCTTACTATTATGGCTCAACAAAAGTATCAGTGACTAAGGGTACTACTGTGACTGCTAATATTACTTGTACCCTGGCGAATGTCAAGGTGACAGTCAACTTTGATACGCAATTAGTTGGTCAATTAAATGGGAAAACTATTACGGCTCAGGTAACAAGTAAGACACAATCTGTCACAGCCCGTGATTTCTCATCAGCAAATGTGGAAAACAAAGTTGCCTTTTTCCCGGTTGGTGACTTGAATGTTGCGATTGCAATTATGAATGGTGATATTAAGGAACATGATTTAACACATGCGATTACCGAGGTTAAGGCGCGTGATCATTATATCCTTAATATTAAGCTTCAAGAGACAGGTACAGAAAATATCACTGTCCAAGTAGATCCTTCTATGCAGGAATATAGTTATGAGTTTACTGTCTCTCAAAAGCCGACCAATCAAGGAACACTTTCGGCTAATGCGTGGGCAAAATTTGCTTATCTCACGGCAGAGAACGTAACAAGTGCCAGTGGCATCGATCTCTCGACTCTTAAAATTCAGTATCGCCAAAAAGACACGGAGGCTTGGATTACTCCAAAAACTACGGTCGCAGAAAATGTTTATTCAGCTACCGCGACGGATTTGGATCCGGCAACAACCTACGAATATCGCCTGACAGATGGTTTGGAAACTCCAGTCTTTAATGTTAGTGGCGGTGAATTTACGACGGAAGCAGCTATAGAATTGTATAATGGAGGATTTGATAATTGGTGTCAATCTAATGGAGTTTGGTATGCAATAACTGAAGAGGATGCTCAAGAAAATGGTTCTGATTCAAATGGGAACTTGTATTCATTTTGGGATTCAGGTAATGTGGGAGCATCAACAATAGGAGCTAATCCAACAACAGGTGATGAATCAATTGTTTATACACAAGGCCAAGGTAAAAAATCTGCCAAATTAGCATCCACTTGGGTTGGTATGACTGTGTTGGGTATTGGTAAATTTGCAGCAGGAAATCTTTATATAGGTCATTATGTTGAGACTATTGGAATGGATGGCGCAAAAATCAATTTTGGACAATCATTTGAAGCTCGTCCAACGGCTTTGAAAGGATATTTGCATTATACTCCGGGGGCAATTGATTACAAAGGAGGTAATCAGCCTGCCAATACTGTTGAAATAGGGAATACGGATATTAATTCTATTTTTATCGCTTTAACAACGGAAATCTATCCTATAGACAATACAAATCCGACAAGTGGATTATTTGATAAGAATGATGAACGTGTTATCGCCTATGGTGAATTGCCCGCATCAGAATGTGGTACAACAAATGGTCAATGGAAAGAATTCAATATCCCATTAGAATATAAGAGCTTAACCGTTAAGCCTAATTATATTATTATTGTATGTAGTGCAAGTAAATATGGCGATTATTTTACGGGAAGTACAAAAAGCGTGATGTATCTCGACGATTTCGAGTTAATCTACGACGGTGAGCCAACCATTTGGAAATAATAAAATGTATGTATAATGCGGGGTGAAAGTTCCGCATTATACATTCTTTATTAACAAAGTGTTTGTGAGAAATTGTGTACTTTTGCAAGCTCAAATTGTAGAAATGGGTCGCTTTTAGAGGACGAAGTAATACAAGGAGGTGACATTTAGAAAATAGATTATATGTATAGAAAGCTAGTTATAATAATGGGGCTATGGATCGTGATGATCGGTAGCGTGATGGCACAACGTGGTGATCGGGCAATAAAGCGTATTGACCGCGATGTACAATCTCGTGTATTCATTCCGAAAGGAACATGGATGGCGGGAGGAACAGTTTCCTATTCCGAACATGATGAAAGCAACTTGAATTTCCTCGTCATTAAAGATGTACAAGGGAAAGGCTATGATTTTAATGTAAGTCCGTATGTTGGTTATTTCTTCCGCGATAATATAGCTGCCGGCTTTCGTTTTGCATATAATCGGGATTATCTGGATTTGGGTAATCTGGATATGGATTTGGGTGATTTGACATTGTCATTTAAAGACTTGTATTACCTGGAGCATAAATATGAAGCCTCCGGTTTTTTACGAACCTATATGCCCATAGGCAGAAGTAAAGTTTTCGGCTTATTCAATGAAGCCCGTATTACTTATGGCTATGGCCGGGGTAAGAATTCAACCGGATCAGGTGCGGATTATGATGGCTCTTTCCAAACCGTGCAAAACTTGCAGATCGGTTTTGCTCCCGGTCTGGCAGCTTTTATTACCGACTGGTCGGCAGTAGAAGTTTCAGTTGGTGTGATGGGATTTAACTTTAAATGGATTGATCAGGAAACAAACCGAGTGGAAGAAGGCACTCAGCGTGTTTCGTCAGGTAATTTCAAGATCAATTTGTTTTCTATTAATATCGGTATGACCTTTTATTTATAATATAAAAGGTGTAATGAAGAATTTGATTGTCTTTTAACCCCATCGCCCCTTCGGGGCACTTCCCCTACGAC
>OHIN01000635.1_pt1 | contig 23288 bp, 26 predicted proteins | sample 1568261 | NCBI WGS metagenome assembly OHIN01 (sample SAMEA3879578, study PRJEB24766) | human gut metagenome | biome: human-associated habitat; feature: feces | place: USA | collected 1985/1987
TTAATTTTGATTTAAATAATGCGCCAGATTATAGTTATTTTTTTAATATAATCAATTTTATTCCCCAAAGGGATAATATTAAGATAACTTTACAAGATGAAAATGAGAGGATTTTTGAGGTTTCTTCCTCAAAAACAGAAGGAGAGGAAGAGTATAAAACATTTTTAAAAAATACACTTGATGATGAAACTATTAATGTTAAGTTGCGCATTGATAAAAAAGTAGAGGAAAATCATTTTTCTATTTATTCGTATGATGAGTTTGTAAAAGATATTTTAATGTTATCCATAGAACAAGTTATGATAGCTTTTTCTGGTCTATTGAGTCAGGTATCAACGTTTTTGGTTTTTGATGTTTACAGTCCGATGACAATGTTTGCTACAAAAACAATGTTTTTTGTACCATATAGGAGCCAGATTACAAATTCAGAATTCAATAGAAAACAGAGAATGGAGAGTTGCAAAGAAGCTTCATATTTTTATAATTTTGACACTTATGAAGTACTACCAGATGATTTTAAAATAACAATTAATTATGAAAGTAATCCACTAACTGAGTTATTTCAGAAAATTACAATGCTATTATCTATTAGTTTTATTGCCGCTTCTTCATCAATAAATGGAAGGCAGTTAAAAGGCATCATAAATGGACAGCGTACAATGGAATATTGTTGCGATATAAATAATATTCAGGACAATAAAGTATTATATAGAATATATAATTGGATATATACAGATGGTAGTCCAATAGACAAGGCGATAATAGCTAGAAATGTTATCAGTTTGCATTGCAAGTATGTTTCAATAACGGAAATTGATGATAAAGTAATGGCTTCAATACAGTCTAATTATAATTTGTACTTGAAAGATAACGTAAAAGACTATTTGGAGTTAAAGAATAAGGTGGCTGAGTTCATAAGTGATATAGTATCGAAAACAGGGGAATATGCGACAAGTTTATTAGATAAATTTAAATCAAATCTTATTGCTATTTTTGGTTTTATTTTTTCTGTTATATTGGCAAATGTCGTTTCCAATCAACCATTGAATAATCTTTTTACAAGAGAAATTACAGTATTGGTTGAATGTGTTTTGGCAGGTTCATTTGTATACTTATTTATATGCTATTTTCAATCACGTTATGAAATAGAAAAGGTATATGAAAGCTACGAACAATTGAAATTGAATTATAAGGATATTTTGACGGAAGATGATTTGTTAGAGACATTTGGTAACGATGAAGGTCTGAATAAAATGAAAAAAACCATAAGCAAATCAGAAAAATTATATTTAGGTGTTTGGATTGTTTTTTTAATTGCAGCATTACTTATAGTTGAATATTTGAGTAGTAATCCAACTTATCAGGTTATAGGAAAGGAATTAGATTTATTTATGCAAAATATAAAAAGATGTTTTAATTTTATAAAAGAAAATCGCACTTGCTAAACTGCAAGTGCGACACTTTTGTTAATATTACGAGTCCTACGCAGCTCCAGGACGGAACAACATATGACTCTAATAATATTATACACCATATTTGTATGAAGTCAAACAAAAAATTATTCAGATAAATCATTAGAAATATCTTCACCTAAAAGGTTTTCATCATTATCGGAAGTAGTAAATTTTTCACTTACAGGATAGGAGAAGTTTTTACCCATTTTCTGAAATCCATACTCCAAATAATGTGATTTAGGGATGAAGTTATTTTCTGTAAGATTATGTAATTTGGTAAAAAGCTCTACAAGCCATTCCTGAAATTCTGTTTCTGGTTCTTTTTGGTCAAGCTCATTTTCGTAATAATGCCTCACGATACCAGCAAATATATCGGCGAACTGTACTGCAGGAGTTACAGCAGAGCTGACAAACAAAGGCATTTCTAATATGTGATGGAAAGAACGCCCAAACTTCGTTTTGAAAAGAAAACCTGTAATTGCCTCAGCAATTTTTCGGTCAGCATCCTCATGCACCTCATCAAATATCATCATAGCTTTGCCATAGTGATGATGATTACAGTAAAACTCAACCTTTTTTAAAAGAAGGTAATACTGCTTTGGAAGATGATGCTCCGGAACAATAATTGGTTCATCTGGCTTGTCCATAATTATGGCAAAAATAGCAGCGTCATAAGAGGTAATGATGTCCACCATGCCTTCAACATACGCTTTATTATTTGTACGGTTCTTAGTAATAGTTGCTTCACGAATTAGTTTTGTAGACTTTATTTCGTCCTGTTTTCCGTAAATGGAATCTTTTAATTTGTATATCTGATTTGTGATCGGTTTAATATCATTCTCATGGATACAGACACCAAGCAGGATAGGATTCTTGGTTGAATCTGTAGGGCGAGGGTATCCACTTTCATCTATGAATGTAAGCATATGAATAGATTGCTCCTTTGTTAAGTAGTGAATTGATTATACTATAAAATGGGTTAACATACTACCAAATTTATAGAGATTGTTGCCTGTTCTTTATGTCTTGAGTAGTGGGCATATTTTTCCCAAGATACTGATTGAGATTTTCCTGTTTCCGTTTCAGCTCACGAACTTCCTTTTCGCAATCCTTATAGGTGGAAGTCAGCTCACTTTTCTGCTTCATCAGTTCCTGATACTCTGCATTTAGCTTATCGACATTCAAGCCCTTTAAGTTTATGCCCGCCTGTTCAAGCATACGTCTGGCGCCGCCATAAAGAATGATCTGGCTTTCGTATCTGCGGAAATATGTGTCAGGATTCTTGGCTTTTTTGTAGCCGATATGATAGGAGCGGTTGTCTTTGTACTGATGTGCGTATTTGATGATTTCCGCAAGGTCTTTGATGCGGTGTTCCAGTTCCACCACGCTCTGCTTTGCAGACTTTCCGGCTTCGGTTTTCACCGCAATTTTGTGTTCCAGTTCTGCAAGGGAGCCGACTTCATTATAGCTCTGTGCGGCAATCTTTAAATTCTCGATGACAGCCCACATTTGTAGTCCCGGACTGTTCTGAAATTTCTCGTCAGAGGTGTCAATAAGTCTGCGGGAAGAGTAGTCTTTTTTGGGGATAATTGCCTTTCGTTCCCGTTTCCTTTCAATGTGTTCCCTGATACGCTCCTTTGTGTATTCTTTACCCAAAGACCTTGCACTGCCACGCACAAAACGCCCTTTATCCAGAGGGCGGAATGAGATGTATTTGGCAGCTCCTTCTTCAAAAGTTTCCCCTTTGATTTCATACCCTTTGGCTCTCATCAGAAGCAGAAATTCTTCGTAAGTGGAAGCCGACTTGATACAGAAATTGATGTCCTTTCTGATCTGCGTTTTCCACGCAGAACCATTCTGGTCGGACTGCCATTCTTTGTATTTTTTGCCACGCCGGGAACCCGGAATGATGACAGAAAGATTGTGTTCCTTGCACAGTTCATCACTCAGTTTCCGGATGTGGTAATAGGACTGTTTGCAGTCGTGATATTTATTGTGTTCGATGTTGTCAGCAGCGCAAAAAATGATGTGGTTATGAACGTGTCCTTTGTCAATATGGGTGGTTACAACATACGAATATTTCCCCTCTAAAAGTTTATCTGCGAGCTCCTTTCCAATGCGGTGTGCTTCTTCAAAACCAACTTCTCCCGGAGCAAAAGCTTGTATCAGATGATAGGCTTTGTTAGGACTGTTTTCCCGGCAGTGGTCGAGGGTATATTTGAAGTCATAAGCTGCGGTTTCCGGAGAACAGGCATAAGAGGAAACGAACATTTTTTCATCGGTCTTTTCGGGGGTGCAGATGTAGTCTATCGCTTTATCAACGGTTGCTTTGATAGCATGGATTTTTGTGTACGCCATACCTCATTCATCAACTCCTTTACTTCGTCCATATCTTCCTTATAAATGTTTCCGGTGCTGTTTACCCGCTTGGCAATCTGGTTCAGATTTGAGCTGATACGTCCAAGCTCCGTATTATAATTTCTAAGATAACTGTAATCCACGTCATAGACATAGCCATACAAAATGAGCTTGCGTAAGAAAGCGGACTTGCTTTTCATGCCTGATACTCTGAACTTCTCGTCCAGGATATACTGCTCGTCATCATCGAGATAAAATTGCACAGGATTGGTGCGTTTTCTGTTTGCCATTTTTTTAACTCCTTCCTTTTTTGGGTACAAAAAAACTGCTGTAAAATGTTCGATGTTTTACAACAGTTTGTTTCAAAGTGTATTCGATTTTTGGATAAAATTATCCAAGAAAAATTGTAGCAAAATTGCAGAAGAAGGTCAATGATTTTGCTGTGAAAAGTGGCTCAAAAAATATAAGAGGGTTAGGGATACTTCCCTATGGAAATTTACGGGATATGCCTGTGGCATAAAAGTAAATTTCAGCCCATGTGTCATGACATGGGCAGTGCTTGCTATGAGTGTTTTTGTGTTTCTAAGTATTTTGCAATTAATACTTGACAATGCGACATGAATGTCGCATAATTAAAAAAGAAACACATGTGTCGCAAAAGAGGTGCATAAAATGGGAACTAAAGGAGAAAAAACAAAACAATATATTTGTAAGGAAGCATATCAATTGTTTGCTGAAAGAGGATATAAAAGCGTTACTATGAAAGATATATGTGAAAAGACTGGACTTAGTAGAGGTGGACTTTATCGACATTATGACAGCACAGAGCAGATTTTTTTAGAAATTGTAGATGAGTTTACACAAATGCAGTGTAATGAATTTTCAGAGAAGATAGCACAACATATTCCGGCAGTTAAAATACTAGATGATATTTTAATGCGATATTCTAATGAGATGCTTGATAATAAAAATTCATTAAGTTTAGCAATTTATGAATTTTACAGTAATCCGGAAATATCGAAAACAGAAAATTCTGTCATAAAGCAATATGAAGCGTCGAAATCTATGTGGGTAGAGCTAATTAATTATGGAATTAAAAACAAGGAATTTAAGAAAGTAGATGCGGAAGCAATTTTTGATGTAATTGTATTTTCTTATCAAGGGGTGCGAATGTATAGTAAATTGATGAAAATAGATTTAACTACCCCAAAAAGAATAGTTTTAGAAATAAGAAAACTTTTATTGCCGGAGGAGGAATAGTTATGGAACATGAAATTTATTTAGTAAGACCAAACATTCAGTTGAAAGAACAGGCTCTTGATTACAGGGAAGAGCATTTCAAAAATGGAGAAAAGGTTATCAATGGAAGTGAGCTTTTGTATCAAATTGAGAATTATGAAGAATGGCTGTCATCAGTTACTCTTAATACTGCTCCGAAAACAGTAAATGAAAACTGGGTTGTTACAGATACTTTTTTTGCATTAAGAAAAAGTGATAATATGATTATTGGTGTGATAGATTTAAGGCATACATTAAATGATTACTTGAAAGATTTTGGTAATTGTGGATATAGTGTGCGTCCTTCTGAAAGAAAAAAAGGTTATGCCACTGAAATGCTGCATCAATTGATAAAAGTTGCAAAGAAAATAGGAATGAAAGAACTTCAAATATCAGTTGAAAAAACGAATATTGGCTCAATAAAGGTTATAGAAAAAAATGGTGGTGTATATGAAAGAAGCTTTACATATGAAAATGAATTAGCTGATATTTATAAGATTTCAATATAATTAAGTTGAAATTTGTGGAGGTGTCAGAATGTGGGACATACATATTTTGGGAAATATGCCTGAAGATTTAAGAGAGAGGATTCTTTTGGTTGCAATGAAAGTAGCAATTAGATTGTAGAACTTATAAGAAAAATTTTGTTTGACAGATGCTTATGAAATACAAATTGTATAGATTGGAAGTTTGATTTGGTTAAGTGTAGGAATTAAGGCAGGAGGTGGTTGACTAAAGAGTTAAAATGAGTGTTAGCTAAAAGTTCAACGATTAGTTGAATTTTTAGCATAAACTCTAGTTCGTGGTTATTGCCTGCCAACTGTGTGGTAAGTTATTATAAAATAAAAAACGGAGGTATTTCAGATGCTTAATAGTGTTAAAGTTGGAAAATTTATAATGGAAAAACGTAGAGCTCTTGGCATGACACAACAACAGTTGGCTGATAAGTTAAATGTTTCTTTTCAGGCAATATCAAAATGGGAGAATGGAACTACTTATCCCAATATTGAAATACTGAGAGATTTGGCAATTGTGTTAGAAGTGTCGGTCGATGAAATCTTAGCCGGAAGCGAAAGAGATGTAGAAGGATTATCATATAGTAAGGCAGGAATTGATATTGCCTATACAGATACAATTAAGAAAGAAATGGCAAAACATTTAGAAACAAAAGAGAGTCGTGTTTTGAATGGTTTAGGTCCATTTGCTTCTTTGTATGATATTAAATTTCCGAATATTGAAAATCCTGTTTTGGTATTAAAGTCGGAGGAACCAGGCTCGAAGCAAAAGCTTGCAATGGAGTATGGATATACAGAGTCAATCTGTCATGATATGATTAATCATCTGGTTAATGATATTGTGGTTATGGGTGCAAAACCGTTGGCGGTACTGGATACAATTGTTTGTGGAAATGCAGAAAAAGATACAATAAAAACTTTAGTAAAGGGGGTATCGGATGCGTGTAGAGAAAATGAATGTTCCCTTGTGGGAGGAGAAACATCTATTCAACCATTAGTTGTAGAAGCTGGAGTTTATGTATTAACTTCAAGTATTGCCGGTATTGTAGAGAAATCAAAGGTGATTGATGGTTCAGCAATAGAAGAAGGTGATGCAGTTTTAGCAATTGCGTCAAATGGATTGCATACAAATGGGTATTCTCTGGTTCGGTTATTGATGGATAAAATGCCTCAAATTAAGTTGGATAAGGTAGACGGCTTAACATTTGTAGAGCAGATTATGAAACCGCATACACCATATTATAAATCAATCAAGGGATTGTTTGATAAAGAGATCATACATGGAATGGCACATATTACCGGTGGCGGCATAGAAGGAAATCTTTGTAGAATAATTCCAGATGGATTGAGTGCAAAAATTGATTTATCAAAGATAAAAACATTGAATATATTCAAGTATATACGAAATAATGGAAATATTAGCGATGAAGAAATGCTGCGAACATTTAATTGTGGTGTAGGGTTCAATGTTGTGGTAGCACAAAAAGATAAGGTTAAAGTTATGAAACATATTAATCAATTCTATGATTGTTATGAGATTGGAACAATTGAAAAGGGGAATGTTAAAGTAGAATTTGAAAGTCGGATAAATTGGTTATAATCTTAGGGGCGATTTATCTCGCTCCGTTATACTTACTATGGGAGGTGGTTGATTTGGGCGAAGTATTTCTTTTGCATATAAGTCACAAGGATGAGGAATTGTACGAAAAGCTTGTTGATTTATTAACCGAAAGTGGCTACCGAATCAACCACTTACAAAACAAAGAATCCCAAGCAGAGTTATTGCAATTCAAAGAGTTGGAAATAGTACCAGAAAGACATCAGGTGTTTCTAAACAAACAAGAAGTTGTATTAACAGGAAAGGAATTTCAGATACTTATGCTGTTAGCAAGAAATCGTGGACGAGTATTTAGCAAAGAGCAGATTTATGACCTTGTATGGGGAAATGAATATGTATATGATGGCAGAAACATGACCGCATACATCAACAAAATCAGAAAGAAAATAGAACCTGATCCAACAAGACCTATCTACATTCTAACGGTATGGGGCGTAGGGTACAAATTTAATGGAGAAATTCGATGAGCAGATATTGTAGCTTTAAATGTTGCAGTACCTGCTTATTTTTTGTAAAAATAGATACAATAAGGATATGGAGGTACTTGTGAATGAAAAATGAAATATGGGAAAAGGTATTTACTTTTTTTATGGATTTACGATGTTCAGAAAAGCATCGAAAATCAAGAGTAGAATTAGAAAGCTGTGTAGCGGAAAAGAAAAAACTGGAGATATTACAAAAAGAATATACAAGGATAGAGGAATTGCTTTCAGAAAAAGATAAACTGACATTGCACGAATATGTAGAACAATTAAAACAGGTGTCATTTGAAGAACAACAAGAAGCATATTGTCAAGGAATTATAGATACCTTACAGATTTTATCTGGAATGGGACTATTACCAATAAACGAAGATATACAAAAGCTAATTGAGAAAATGCAATAAAAACTGGCTTATTTCATAGAGAAATATGAGCCAGTTTTGCTATGTAGCAATAAATCTATAATTGGTTATAGAAAAACTATGAAAACAATAGAAAATAATGAGAAAGAACTATTTTTCTATTACGAAAAGTCTATATATTTTCTGTATTATTTTCTATGGGTTTCTTTTTTACAAGAGCCCTGCCTGTTGCCAAAAGAACAGAACGCTGATAGGTATCACACTGATTAAATATTTGAATCATTTCTTGATAATCAGGATCAGTCTGGTCACTGTTAGGTGTGATATATGCATCAGCGGACATATTTAAGGCACGTATGATTTTACAAAAAAGAGGAATACTTGGATTTCCTTTATCATTTTCAAGGTTTTTATAATACTGTGGGTGGCAGTCAATAAGTTCAGCGACTTCTTCTTGCGTAAGCTGGAGTCGGTTTCGATGTTCCTTCATAAGCTCACCCAAAGTTTTGGTGGAATTAGCCATAATGTTCACCTCCGATACTTCTTTATAAGTAGTGTATCGCGATACCTGGAAAAAGTGAAAAGTGTAAGAAAGTAAATAGAAGTAGTGTGAAAAGCTACTATAAGCACTCAAAGTCTCTTGGGATTGTAAAAAAAACGCAATCAGTCAGAGATTTTTTTGAGTGCTTTTTTGTATCTCGGATTGTGTGGAGAATTACCATGCAGGGCAACCAGCTTATGAGTGGAAGCATCCGGGATATTATTACATTTTCAGATAAGAACAGGACAGGAGATGAAGCAGGCATTCACAGAGCCTTACGGATTGCATGTGCGGATGGTTTTATCGCAGAGCTGGAGCATGGGATTGATACGCTGCTTGGCGAGCGTGGTTTGGGACTTTCTGAAGGACAGATGCAGAGGCTGGCGATAGCAAGAGCTATTTATTCCGACCGACCGGTACTGCTTCTGGATGAAGCTACAAGTGCACTGGATGCCGGGACAGAAGAAGCAGTGCTTGAGAACCTTCGCAGTATGACAGATAAGACAGTGATCATTGTAACCCACCGTCCGGCAGCATTAAAGCTGTGTGACAGGCAGGTTGCATTTGGAGAAGAAAAGTAACGATGAATCAGATGTGTCTTATCGAAGCTGGATTGTGAAAATTGTCCGGCAATAACAAAAGAGTGGAAAACAGTGATTGATAAGAGAAAGGTGAGGGCATGCAGAGACTACAGGGCACAGAGCAGACAGCAGCAAAGAAGAATGTGAAACATAACATACATAAACAAGACATACATACGGATAGTAGTTCCATAGACCGGATTGCGTATGACATGCTCTACCTTGCTTCGATTGGAATAAATAATTCGACGAAGAGCAAGCCGGACGAGAAATGTCTGGAGCATTACCGCACAAATGAAGAAAACATGAAAACACTTTTCCGTATGAGTGCAAGGCATTTTATGGATGCACTTGTGGGAACAACCTTAAAGCAGGCAGGATTAACCTTACCGAAATACTGGAAAGACCGCATGGTAAAGGCAGTCCGCAAGGTGCTGCTCTTTGACGCAGAGCGAAAAAAGCTGTGTGCATGGATGGACAGCGAGCATATATGGTATCTGCCATTAAAGGGTATTATCCTGAAGGACTATTATCCATCTGTCGGAATGCGGCAGATGTCGGACAATGATATTTTATTTGACGAGGACGCATGGAAGCGGGTGGAGAAGCATATGATTTCCGAGGGCTACGAGGCAGAGTCTGTAGGCAAGGGTAACCATGATGTCTATCAGAAGCCGCCCGTCTATAACTTTGAGATGCATCGCTCGCTTTATGGTAAGGGATATGATGAGAGCTGGGTGGAGTATTATAGTGATATCAAGGATCGTCTGATACCGGATGAAATTGTTCATACAGGCGATGCAGATTATGCAGTAAACAATACATGTGGCGGTATAGGAGAGAACACCGGATATGGCTATCATATGAGTGACGAGGATTTCTACATTTATATCACAAGCCACGCATACAAGCATTACAGTGGTAGTGGGACTGGCTTGCGTACCTTATTGGATTTCTATGCCTATCTGAATGCAAAGGAAGCCACACTTGATTTTGATTATATCCAGACAGAGTGTAAAAAGCTTGGAATTGATGATTTCGAGCAGCATAATCGTATATTATGCAGGAAAGTATTTGCACCACAACAGACATATAATCAGGCTTTCATTAAACAGTCGTTATCGGCAGATGAATTGGAGATGCTTCAATACTATCTTTCTTCCGGCGTGTACGGAACCTTTGAACGCATGGTCGCAAACCGCATGGAGAAGCAGAAAAAAGCAGATGGAAAGAAGAATCTGTCAAAGCTTAGTTACTATCGGCACAGAGTATTTCCGGGAATGGAGCTGTATGAGAATTATCCGCTGCTGGTAAAGCATAAGTGGCTGATACCGGCGTATTGGTGTTACCGGATTGTGAGGTTGCTATTTAGCAAAAAGCGAAGGGATTATATACTTTGTGAGGTGAAGGCTGTGGAGAAAGTGGCGGTACATAAAAATAACACAGAGGCAAAATGATTGTCGGATCATTAAATGAAATAACAATCTTGATCCGAATATCCCATTGGCGGGTAGGCAGTTCGAAAGAGAGCTGCCTATTTTTTTGTGCAAATTTTCCCATCAGTACCAGTAACTTACCTTCCGGGTTCTCTTTATTAAGCTCCTGCATTGATATACTTTAATTGTCCGTAGGGGACAACCACTTGCAAGTGATAATTTGTAAATATGTGGTTGTAAGTGTACAAGAAATACATGCAAGATGCAAAGCATAGAGTATTATTGAGCTTTTTCATCCTTTGCATAATAAGTTACTCACACATCTGCTAGTAACTTATTTGTGAATTATGCAAATGCTACTAATCCTATAAAATAAAATCATACTTTTATAGGAGATGTTTCGCATGCAAAGTACGAATGAGTATGTTACTGAATTTGGTCATCTTCATTTACGAATTGAAGAAATTTTGAAAGAGAAGGGGATTAGCAAGACAAAAGTCTGCAAGGAGTTAGATATCCCCCGTACAAATTTCAACCGATATTGCCAAGACAAACAGAGTAGATGGGATTTGAAATTCCTATGTAAATTGTGTCTGTATCTGCAAGTGGATTTAGGAGAATTGACAGAGTACATACCGCCGAATCCGGCAAAGTAAATGAATATGAGTAACAAGTAAAGAATCAAGAGGAACGTGTCCAGAACATGATTCCTCTTTTCTTTTACAATAAGGATGGATTCAGTATTTTTGCTAAATGCGGGAAGGGAGAATAACACACATGGGAAAAACAACTAGCAAGAAGATGATTCCGTTATTGATACTTAGGATCTTATGGGAGCACGCGGATAAGGATCACATGGTTACTATGGATTTTATCTGCAATCGATTGGAAGAGGATTTTGAAGCAGAAAGAAGTATGACAAGATTGGGATTACAAAAACTTGTTTCCTCGAATATTCGCCAACTGAACTTATTTTTTCAAGAAACACAATGGAAACCGGATGGGCAAAAGAAATTGCAAATATGTGAAAGAACGGTTGCAAACCCAAATCAACCAGGCGGTTACATAAAAACCTATTGTCTGAATGGTCGATTGTTTACAGATACAGAAATTCGCATGCTACATGATAGCATTTTATTTTCTCCGGGGATAGATAATAATTGTGCCAAAAGGATGCTTGAAAAGTTGAAACGATGTACCAGCAAATATTTTGGCAGTTGGTTTAAATTTGTGAAGTACCGAGAAATGATAAAGAGAACAAAAAATGCGTATATCTATAATTACTTAGTTGAAATCGGGAAAGCGATTAAAAGATCAAGGAAAGTATCATTCCGGTATCGAAAAAATGGGAGACTGACAGATAAAGTGTTTAAAGTATCCCCGTATTTTTTGATCATTAGCGGAGGGTGGTATTACTTGATCTGCAATACAGATGGGAAGGATGCATTGTCACATTATCGGATTGACCGGATGGAGCAGGTGGAAATGAATTTTGAGCGTGGACGAGATTTTTATTCTGTAGAAAGTGTTGATGGGCTTTTTGAAATCTCAAAGTATTTGGAAGAACATCCACGTATGTCATATGAAGAGCCAGTCAGTGCTACACTTTTGGTTGATGAAACACTGGTGGAAGCGGTGGAATTGGAATTTCGGATCACAGCAAAAATGAAAGCGCAGGACAATTTTTTTCGAATGAGGATTGTTTCAACGAAAACCGCTATCTGTAACTGGATTATAAATCTTACAGAATACATAAGAATTGAGACGACATCCGATCCTTCCATTATTGAACTTTTGTGTTATCGGGCGAGATGCATTATAGAACTATATCAAAAAGCACAAAAATAACAGGATTAGTCGAAAATTCCAAAAAAGTGGAAATTTCAAAGTGTATTATCTGATTGGTTGTAAAAAGAATATCACGGATTACCGTGGTACTTACCACGGAACAAATAGTCTACCATACAATAAAAGGGCAGTGTATACTTTACTTGTGGTCACAGGAAGGATGTGGATGCTTGAAAGATGTATAAGAGCATAGTCCGAGAAAAACTAATTCAATATTTAGAAGCAACAAAAATGTCAAAGTACAGATTTTCGCAGAAGAGCGGAATGTCGCAAAGTACGTTGTATGACATACTCAGAAAAGAAGATTATGATATTCGGGAAAGCAATATTGTTAAGGTAAGTCATGGAATGAGCATTGAACCTTTTGAATTGTTTCAAACGAATGAACAGATTCTGGTACTGCAGAAAATGCAGGAGATTGAACTGATCCAAGAATCAAGATTGCTTCCGGTGGAATATCAGGAGATATTGTTTGAGTTTTTGCAGAGTTTAAGAACGATTGCAGAAAAGAAGATTTAAAAAGTATGTTTCACTTAGTACATAAAATATTGTATATGAAGAAATTTGATTGACAAAATCGAAATTTCTTCATAATATAATAGATAGAAAGCACTGGACATCCACACAAAGGATGTAAAGATTTGTGGCTATGTTGTAATTTCGGTTATAACAAACTGCGTGGCACAGTATCCTGGAGGAAAATGCCATATCCAATATGAGGATTAGGTCATATGCGATTGGCTTGAGGGTAACAGCTTAAGCAAACTGCCAGTGGTGATTCTAAGGGAAGCGAGAGCTTCCCTTTTTTTGTGGCGTAGTGAAGGAAAGAGAGAATAAAGATGGGAAAATCAAAATTGCTAAAGAAAATACATAGTGCAGCGATTAATTATCAAAAACATTTAGCAGGAAGAACTTTTCTTTATGTATATGGGGACAGATATGTTGAAATCGTCTTTAAGAGTTCTTCATTCTTACATTTAACCGGAGTAAAGACTAATTTAAAAGCAAAAGCTTTTTTCCTTCATGCAAAGAAGAAAAAAGGATTAAGACCAAGTGAAGTGATGTTTGATAAGACGCATCCGTATGATCTGGCGGAAAGGAAAATCAATCATTTGGAGAATTTGTATAAGGTTACATGCACCAATGTAATGATTGCGACAGAAATAGTGACGATAACTGCTATATACAAAATAGGAGTAACTAATTTTCAATTTGTTCTTTTATGCGGACCGAATCGGGACAAGACAGGAACTTTGATTGATGATTGTCTGGTTCCCTATTCGTTCCGAGTAGAGGATATCAGTACTAGCAGATTTGAAGAACTATATGAGGTAAAATACATTTTTTCAAAGCAGACAAACGAAAAAAGTTATTCTACAGTAACATATAAATCAGAAGATTCAATAACGGATCTGCCAGACAACATTAGAGAAAAAGTAAAAAATATTTAGAAAAATGTCAAGGTGGCTTATAGGCCGCCTTGTTCGTGCTTTCGGAAGTTTTCATATTTTCTTGCGATAAACCGTGGTAAATGCTGCGGAATAAATAGTCTAGTCAAAAAAAAAGTCCCTTTTTATACTAAGAGTGTGTCTACAATAAGGACACATTAACTGAATATGATGATTTCATCGGACATAAGGAACAGTTACGCATTGCGCCGTGCCGCAGATGCGCCAGGATCGGTAAGGCTGAATTGATGGAGAGGAAATATAAATCCGATCAATCTGCCTGATGTGAGATGCCGGGAGCGATAACATCCATGCAAAAGAGGAATTGTGGTGATTCCGTGGTTGCGACTGTTCTATGATAATGATACTCCCTTTATGGTCTATAAGAGATGGTGCGAGTCCAGAGTGTGCTGCTGACCACAGTGACCGATGATTTCAACTGGAGATTATATGGAGTATCTGCTAATAGCAGGTAATAAGTTATGTTGTTGTTTGCTATTAGCAGATATAGAAAAGGAATGATATGCGAATGAATGTGAACAAAATCATAAGATATAGTATGCAGTTGGCAATGCTCAAGCAACTAAAGTCAAAGAATATGATTACGGAGGAAGAGTATGAAAAGATACTGCGTACAATAAGAAAAGATTATCAGGTTATATCTGATATTTCACCTTGACAGAATAAATGTACTATTGTATTATGGCTATATACACTACGAATGGAACACAAAAAACGAGGTGAGACATTGAAAGTCGAAGTGATAAAGGCACAAGAGAATAATAAGAATTTAGCAAATCCGCGAAAAATAGAGCGTATGCGTGTGGCAGCCTATTGTCGTGTCAGTACGGATGATGAGGATCAGATAAAGAGTTATGACTCTATGGTTCGGTATTATACGGACATGATTAAGAATAATAAGGATTGGGTATATGCTGGAGTGTATGCGGATAAAGCGATGACAGGAACTAAGGATAATCGAGAGCAGTTTCAGAAACTCATTCAAGATTGCAAAGATGGAAAGATTGACATGGTACTTGCCAAAAGCTTGCCACGATTTGCTCGTAACACATTAGATACATTAAAATATGTGCGTATGCTGAGGGAGCGAAACATAGCTGTATATTTTGAGGTAGAGAAAATCAACACCTTGAAAGATGGCGAGTTTTTAATGACGATTTTGAGTTCTGTTGCACAGCAGGAAGTGGAGAATACTTCCGCATATGTGAAAAAGGGCTTGAAAATGAAAATGCAGAGAGGGGAGTTGGTTGGCTTCCAGGGATGCATTGGATATGATTACGATTTGGTGACTAAGACATTATCCATAAATGAAGAGGGGGCAGAAACTGTTAGATATATATTTGACAGATATGTTGCCGGAGCTGGAAGCACTATGATAGCGAAGGAGTTGAATCAACAGGGGAGCCATACGATACGTGGTAATCCATGGTGCAGCTCTAGTGTTATGGGAGTGGTGAATAATGAAAAATATATGGGAGATATTCTTCTTGGTAAAAGTTTTACCGTAGATCCAATTTCCAAAAGAAGATTGGAAAATCGAGGGGAAGAGGATAGATTCTATATAAAAGATCACCATATTCCAATTATTTCAAGAGAGACTTTTGAAAAAGCACAGGAAATTCGTGCAAGGAGAACCAGTGGTAGAAAAAAAGAAGTAGTTGTGGGAAAACGAGAAAAATTTAGTAGACAATATGCCTTTAGCTGCATGTTGAAATGTGGTTTTTGTGATACTACATTATGCAGGCGGGCATGGCATAGTGGATCAAAGTATAAGAAATATATATGGCAATGTGATAATTTTGTTAGGAATGGAAAGCAATATTGTCCGAAGTGTAAAGGTATGCCGGAGGAAGTTATTGAAAAGGCATTTGTGGAATCATACCGCATGATATGCACGGATCACAAGGATGTATTGGAGGAATTTCTACGAAGAGTTGAGAAAACTTTGAAGGAAGATGATTCACAAGAAATGATGCATCGTCTGGAAAAGAAGATAAATAATATAACAAATAAGCGTAAGAATTTGCTGGATAAATATTTGAGTGGTATGATTGCACAGGATATTTACGAAGAGGCAGAGATTTCTTATGAAAAAGAGTTAACCCAAAATCGGGCAAAGCTAAATTATTATGAGAAACAGTCTGAAGAAGAATGTAACCTTCGAAGACGATTAAATGAATTTAGAAAATCTCTCAAAAACAATGGTGTTTTAGAGGAGTTTGATCGAGCTGTTTTTGAAAGTGTTATTGAAAAGGTTATTATAGGTGGTTATGATAAAGATGGAAATGCTGTTCCCTATAAAATAACTTTTATATACAAAACAGGTTTCAAGGATGGATTTGACAATGCAAAAAAGCAGTTTGGAAAGCGAAAGACGGCTAAAAATGCCATGGAGAAACTTGGTACATCCGTCGATAAAATGTGTTCCAATGTTAGTGACAAGCTGGAGGCAGTGTATTCCGAAAGTAGTCTCAACAGGGATAGAAACCGTATGTTTATTGTCCAAACTCCACAAAGCGAAGCATCATGTGAATGTGAGACTTGACATGGACGAGATGGATTTAACGGCGGCTGAGAGGCGCTAAAGGTCCAGGGGACCTTTGCCCAGCGCGGACCGAAGCGGAGCGTAGACAGGCTACTTATGAGGAGATAAAGAAGTATGTTGCACAGGTGAAGAGAAAGTGTGGAATTGAATTAGCGGAGAATTTTAATATTCCTAGGTCAGAGGGAGCAAAGCAACCACAATGTCCGAAGGAGAAAGAAGAGGCAATTATTGGGGCACTGAAAGCATTTCAGATGATTTAAAATCACAAAGAGGAGTGAATTACATGATGTATAATCCACAACTTGATACATTTATCTGCGTTGTAGAAGCTGGAAGTTTTAGTAAAGCGGCAGAAGAATTATATATAAGTGCACCTGCGGTTATTAAACAGATAAATTCTTTGGAAAACAGCTTAAATTTGCAATTATTTGAAAGAACACACAGAGGTCTTATTATTACGGAAGCTGGTAAATCGCTCTATCAGGATGCAAAATATCTGATTCAATATTCAAAAGAATCGTTGATACGGGCGCAGGAAGCAATGAATCATAATGAAGAAATCATTCGTGTTGGAATATCTCCGATGACGCCACCGGAAGTTTTTGTGGAACTTTGGCCTAAGATACAGAAAATATATCCGGAGATGAAGTTTAAATTGATTACATTTGAAAATACACCAGAGAATGCAAGAGAGATACTGGCTAATATGGGAAAGAATATTGATGTGATAGCTGGAATCTTTGATGAAACAATGCTTGAACTCAGAGGCTGTGATGGCACTGAGATTTCAAGAGAACCATTTTGTGTGGCGGTATCAATTCATCACAGGCTGGCAAAAAAAGAAAAAATTACACTTGATGATCTGGCTGGAGAAAATCTTATGCTCATGCAAAGAGGATGGAGTTATTATGGCGATATGCTAAGGGATGATATGATGAAAAATCATCCTGAAATCAATATTGTAGACTTTAATCTGTACAATGTAGAAGCATTTAACCGATGCGAAAACAATAATGAGGTATTACTGGCATTCAAGAGCTGGGAAAGTGTTCATCCACTGATCAGAATCATTCCAGTAGAGTGGGATTATACTATGCCGTTTGGAATTCTTCATTCAAAAAAACCGTCCATTAAGGTTAAGCAGCTGATAAATGCTATTAACAAGGTAAAATAAAAATTGAATACATGCGAGTAGAAACCTAAAGGTTAATACTGAATAACAAAACGAGACTTCTAATGGAGTCTCGTTTTGTTATACTTTAGCTGAAGTGAAAATGGAGGATACTATATGCAGATAAAGAAGACAATATAAACGCTTTAGATAAGAGGTAGGATATGAAAAATAAACGATTTACAGCAAAAATATTGATAGATATAGGAATGACGATATGTTTGCTTCTTCTTATGCCATATAGTCTGCTCAGCGAGACTGCACATGAGTGGATTGGTATGGCGATGCTTGTGCTTTTTATTTCACATTACATACTGAATCATAAATGGGTGACCTCTGTAAGGAAAGGAAAATATAATGCGTTCAGAGTGATACAGACAGTACTGGTTATCATCATGCTTATTCTTATAATGGGTTCCATGATAAGTGGAATATTATTGTCAAATCACATATTTAAATGGATAAAGATTTCCGGAACATATATGACAGCCAGACAGATACATATGTTTTGCGCATACTGGGGACTGGTGGTGATGTCATTACATCTCGGATTTCATTGGAATATAGCGGTAGCAATGGCAGGACGATTATGGGACCATCCATCCGTCATCAGAACATGGGCAGCAAGATCTGTCGCAACCACAATTGCAGGTTATGGTTTATATGCATTTTACAGGAGACAGATAGGAGATTATCTGATTATGAGGATGCATTTTGTATTTTATGATTATGAAAAGGGAATCTTTCCTTTTCTGCTGGATTATCTGGCAGTAATGATATTGATGGCATTTATTGGATATTATAGTGGAGTGTTTCTAAAGAAAACAGGTAAGAGAAAACGAAAAGGTTCATACTGAAAGAAGGTGGTGTATTTATGGAAAAGCGGAATCTTCATTCTCCAAATGAAGGGGACATTCATTACAATGTATATATTCCGGATGCATATGACGGGACAAAGGAATATGCACTATATGTAACATTACCCGGATATCAGGGATTATATTTTCAGGGCGTGGGAGAAAATATCCGGACAGAAGATTTTGGATTTGAAGCACAGAAGTATATTACCGATATGATTATTGTAGCTCCACAGTTAAATGACTGGGGACAGACATCAGCAGATCAGACAATTGAACTGACACAGTATTTTCTGACGCATTATATTATTAATCCATCGAAAGTATATATTAATGGTTATTCCGGAGGAGGAGAAACCCTGTCACTGGTATTGGCAAAGCAGCCGGAATTATATACAGCGGCACTTATGTGCAGCTCTCAGTGGGATGGTGCGTATGAGCCGGTTGTGGAGATGAAAACGCCGGTATATTTTGTGATTGGCGAAAGCGACGAATACTATGGATCAGAACCTTTTAAAGAGGCATACCAGCAGATACATGAGCTTTACAAAGAACAGGGATTATCGGAATCAGAGATTGATAAACTGGTGGTACTGGATGTAAAAGATAAAGATTACTTTGAAGGAACACCGGTCACTTATCAGCATGGCGGTGGCTATCTGTTTTGTCGTGACAAAGAAATTATGGGATGGCTGTTCAATCAGTAAGAACCAGAATAAACCGAAAGGTTAAGACTGAAAAACTTATCGAAACTTCTCAAAGGAATCTATTAGTATTATAGTATGAATGTAAGATGAATGAAAGAAAACAAGGAGGATACGACAATGGAATATATTTTATTAAATAATGGTGTAAAAATGCCAATACTGGGATATGGCGTATATCAGGTAACAAAAGAGGAATGTGAAAGATGTGTGCTTGATGCTTTAAAAGTTGGATACCGGGCGATTGATACAGCACAGAGTTATTTTAATGAGGAAGAGGTTGGGAATGCAATCCAAAAGTCAGGCATTCCAAGAGAAGAACTCTTCCTTACAACAAAGGTGTGGGTTGAACATTATGGATATGAAGAAGCAAAGAAATCAGTTTTTGAATCCATGAAAAAGTTAAAGACAGATTATCTGGATCTGGTATTGCTTCACCAGCCATTTTCAGATGCTTACGGTGCTTACCATGCATTGGAAGATTTGTACGATGAGGGAAAAATCAGAGCAATCGGAATTTCCAACTTTTATGTAGACAGAATGGTTGATTTTGCATCCTTCAACCGCATTAAACCTATGGTAAATCAGGTGGAAACCCACATCTTCAATCAGCAGAAAGAGATGAAGGAATGGGCAGACAAATATGATATCCGGTTAGAAGCATGGGCACCATTCGGTGAGGGCAGAGGAGGCACCTTTGAGAATCCTGTCATCGCAGAGATTGCAGAAAAATATCAGAAGACTCCGGCACAGGTTATGCTTCGCTGGCATATTCAGAGAGGGATAGTGGTTATTCCGAAATCAACACACATTGAGAGAATGGAAGAAAACTTTAATGTTTTTGATTTCACACTTTCTGATGAAGATATGAAGACTATTGCAGAACTGGACAAGAAGACAAGCTCCTTCTTCTCGCATCAGGATCCGAATATGGTGGAATGGTTCGTGAAGATGGTTGAGGAAAGAAAAAAGAATAATGACAGTTCAAAAGAAAAAAAGAACTGGTAAGCATAAGAGGAAAAATCAATGAAAGTATTACTTGTCAATGGCAGTCCACACAAAAATGGCTGTACTTATACAGCTCTTTGTGAAGTATCCAGTGCATTAAATGAAAATGGCATAAATACAGATATTTTCTGGATTGGAAACAAGCCGATTTCAGGGTGTATTGCCTGCAGAAAATGTCAGGAAAAAAATAAATGCATCCTGGATGATATCGTGAATGAATTTCTGGAAATAGCAGGGGATTATGACGGATTCGTATTTGGAACTCCGGTACACTGGGGTGGTGCAGGCGGTGCAATCACATCCTTTATGGACAGAGTCTTTTATGCCGATTTAAACGGTGGCGGCGACAGATTCCGCCTGAAACCTGCCGCTGTGGTAATTTCAGCAAGAAGGGCCGGAACAACTGCCACATGGGACCAGGTAAATAAATATTTTGGTCTGATGCAGATGCCGATCATTACATCGAGATATTGGAATATGGTACATGGGACGAATCCGGATGAAGTAAAACAGGATCTCGAAGGAATGCAGGTTATGCAGATCCTTGGAAACAATATGGCATATTTCATTAACTGTAAAAATGTTGCGACAAAAATGGGAATTGAAATGCCAAAGGCACCGGATTTTGTATTTACCAATTTCATCCGATAGAAATTAGCGTGACAAACATTTTATACGACAGGAGGTAACCTTAGAATGAAAACAAAGAAAATAGCAGCAGTACTCTTAACATGCATCATGGCAATCGGTTTGATGGCAGGATGTGGAGCAAGCAATACAAACCGGTCTGGAAATGAAGAAGCGGATACAAATTCTGAAAACACTAAAGATACAACAGAAAATACATCAACAGGAAATGGAAAAACATTGGTTGTATATTATTCAGCTTCAGGAAATACAAAAGATGTTGCTGAAAAGATAGCAAAAATTACAGAGGCAGATCTGTTTGAAATAGAGCCTGTGGAACCATATACAGATGATGACCTTGATTGGACAGATGATGACAGCCGGGTGTCAAGAGAACATGATGATGAGAGCTTAAGAGATGTGGAACTGGTGTCTACAACAGTTGATAACTGGGATTCATATGATACGGTATACATTGGCTATCCTATCTGGTGGGGAATTGCAGCATGGCCAGTAGATAACTTTGTAAAAGAGAATGACTTTACAGGAAAAACAGTCATCCCATTCTGTACAGCAGCGACCTCGGGAATCGGTGACAGCGGTAATCTTCTGGAAGAGATGACAGGAACAGGTGACTGGAAAGAAGGGGAACGATTCCATGGTGGAGCGTCTGAATCAGATATCAGTTCATGGATAGACAGTCTTGGATTATAAAAGAATATAAAAATATTTGGAAGAATCGTAACAAAGAGAGACTTAGAAGTATCGGAAATCGGATTTGGATGTATGGGAATGAGTCATGCATATGGAACTGTTTCAACACAGAACGAAGCAGAAGAATTGATTGAAAAAGCGATTGATGAAGGCTGCACATTTTTTGATACGGCAGAGATATACGGAACAACAGAAGACCCTCATCACAATGAAAAACTGCTTGGGGAAGTATTAAGGCCATATAGAAACAAAATTGTCCTTGCATCAAAGTGTGGGATACGTTTTGATGAAACTGCAACAACTGTAAATAAACCTTTGATTCCTGATGGACGACCGGAGACGATTAAAGCATCGATTGAGGGATCTTTAATGAGACTTAACATAGACCATCTTGATTTATATTATATTCATCGTATTGACATGACTGTACCGATTGAAGAGACGGCAGGAGCTATGAAGGAGTTAATGGAGCAGGGAAAAATCACACACTGGGGGTTATCAGAAGCTAGTGAAGAGATTATTCGACGTGCACATAAAGTATGCCCGGTTACAGCGATTCAGAACAGATATTCCATGATGTACAGGGATTATGAGAAATTATTCCCGGTGCTTGAAGAATTGAAAATAGGATTTGTTGCATTTTCGCCGCTTGCAAATGGATTACTGACAGCAGCATATCATTCCCATGGGGAATTTGAAAAGCCGGGAGATTATCGAAGCGCAATGCCACAGTTTACAGAAGAAGGATTAAAGGAAAATAATGAATTTATGTCCTGGATGAAAGTGATTGCAGAAGAAAAAAATGCCACGCCTGCACAGATTTCTCTTGCCTGGATGCTTGCAAAGAAACCATATATCGTACCAATTCCGGGAACAAGAAAAGTAAATAGACTGGAAGAAAATATGGAATCAGCAGATATAAAGCTGACTCAGGATGAAGTAAAATCTATTGATGAGATGCTTGCCCATATGCCGATGTCGCAGGTGTTTGGAGGTTCAAAAATACAGAAGAAATAAAAGAGGTGAGCAATGAAAACAAGGAAAAGGATAACCATCGGGGTAATAGTGGCTTTCTTAGCGGTAGTCATGGTGGGTTATATCTACCTGTTTACAGGGGCTAAAATAAGTAAAGGAGAATAGAGATAATGAAGAAAATGTTAGTTGTATATTATTCCTGGTCAAATGGAAACACGAAAAGAATTGCAGAGCAGCTGACTAATGGGACAGGTGCAGATATTGCGAGAATCGAAACAGCAGAGCCATACAGCGGCAGTCATGAAGATGTGGTTGAACAGGGAAAAAGAGAGGTAGAGGCAGGCTTTATGCCTCAGATCAATCCGATATCTGTAAATCTTGCTGATTATGATGTGATTGCTATCGGAACTCCAACGTGGTGGTATACGATGGCACCTGCAGTGCTTACATTTTTGACAACAAATGATTTTACAGGAAAGACAGTGATTCCATTTATGACAAATGGTGGATGGCCGGGGCATGTTATAAAAGATATGAAGGAAAATTGCAAAGGAGCTGCCTTTACACATGAAATGCAGATTCAGTTTGATTCCAAAGGAAAAGATCATCTGGAAACTTCAGAAGAGGTGATTACAGAATGGATTGGGCAGATAAATACTGATATAAACAAATAACAATAAGGAGAGATAAAAGTTTGAAAAAAAGAAATTTTAGACAACCAAGAAACAAAGGACATAGCAAATAA
>OHIN01000651.1_pt1 | contig 22733 bp, 18 predicted proteins | sample 1568261 | NCBI WGS metagenome assembly OHIN01 (sample SAMEA3879578, study PRJEB24766) | human gut metagenome | biome: human-associated habitat; feature: feces | place: USA | collected 1985/1987
CATTAACCCCGCTGTGGTCTCAGCGGACACTAACGCCTTAATAGGATAGCACAAACCGCCCGCAAAAGCAAGGGTTTTGTGCAAATTCATGCGGGAAATTTTCATTCCGGCCCCGCCGGGCCGTTTTTACTGAAACTTCTGCTTGTCCGCCGTCAGGAATTCGGTGCGCAGGATGGAGGCGCTCGCCGCAGACAGGCCGAATCTTGCTTCCAGCGCCGCCGTCAGCAGCGAGGGGTTCAGGTTCAGGTCCTGCGAGGCAGGCAGGCAGACCGCAAAGCTTACGCTCTCCCCTTCCGTCTCAAGCTCGAGAGTGGGGACATATTCCTTCATCTCGACCATTTTGACGCCGCGCTTGCTCTTTTTCTCCACCGGCAGGCTGTCGAGGGAGTTGTACTGCGCAAGCTTTTCCGCGGCGTATGCCGGGTAGCGGATGCGGTAGCAGGCGTAGGCGATGGCGTCGGCCTTCATCTTTACCGGCTCCACCCGGTAGACCTCGATGCCAGTGGGCATGATGGCGTTCAGCGCCGTCTGCCACTGGGCAAAGTCGGGGGCTTCGGCCTCGGTCTTTACGTCCACGCATTCACACTCGCTCTCCTGCCCCAGCGAAAGCGGGCAGGCAAAGGTCATATAGATATGGGGGTTGAAGCCCAGCGTGTGCCACACCGGCAGTCCGCTGCGCTTGAGCACCCGCTGCATCACCCGCTGCAGATCCAGCAGGGAGATGTAGGAGGCTTCGTCCCTCTTCTTAAACGAGATCCTGACTGTAATCAAAGCACGGCCCTCCTAACAGATGATTGGCGCCGCAGCCGTGGCAGGCACGGTTGCAGGGCTGGGTGGTCTGGGCTGCGAGGGCCTTGTTGTACTCCCGCACCAGATATTCGTGGGTGACGCCATAGTCCATATGGCTCCACGGCGTCACCTCGTCCAGACCGATGGGGCGCTGGCAGTAGAACTTCGGGTCGATGCCCATGTCCTCGAAGACCTTCAGCCATGTGTCGTACTGGAAGCACTCCTCCCAGCCGTCGAAGTAGCAGCCCCGCTTGTAGGCCTCGAGGATGACCGGGGCCAAGCGGCGGTCGCCCTTGGCGAAGACGCCCTCGAGGAAGCTGGTGGTGCTGTCGTGGTAGTTGACCTTGATCTTCCGGCTGTGGACGCTCTCCAGCAGATGCTTCTGCTTGGCCTTGAGCATTTCCTCGGTGTCCATGGGGACGAACTGGAAGGGAGTGTGGGGCTTGGGCACGAAGCAGGCGCAGCTGATGGTCACCTGCACGCCGCGGCCCTTGGCGTGCTTGGGGTTGGAGTAGTAGAGGTCCACCACCTTCTGGGCCGTCTCGGCGATGCCCTCGATGTCCTCCATCGTCTCGGTGGGCAGGCCCATCATGAAGTAGAGCTTGACGGAGGTGTAGCCGTTGGCGAAGGCCAGCGAGCAGGTTTTCTCGATCTCGTCCCATGTGACGTTCTTGTTGATGACGTCGCGCAGGCGCTGGGTGCCGGCCTCGGCGGCAAAGGTCAAGCCGCTTTTGCGCACCTTGGTGGTCTTTTCGATGAGACTCTGGGAGAAGTTGTCCATCCGCAGGGAGGGCAGCGACAGGCTGACGTGCTCTTTCGGTGCCCACTCGTTCAGGTCGTCCAGCAGCTCTTCCAGCTGGCTGTGGTCGGAGGTGGACAGGCTGGAAAGGCTCAGCTCCTCATAGCCGGTGTTGGCGCACAGCTCCTGCGCCGCCCTGTTCAGAAGGCCCGCGTCACGCTGGCGCATGGGGCGGTACAGAAAGCCTGCCTGACAGAAGCGGCAGCCGCGCACACAGCCGCGCAGCACCTCGATGCTGGCGCGATCCTGAATGGTACCCACCATGGGCACCACGAAATTCGTGGGCGGGGCAAACTCGTTCAGGTCCTTGATGATGGCCTTGGTGACGCGCGCCGGGATGCCCGGCTCGTTGGGGGTGATGGCTTTGACCCGACCATCCTCGTAATACTCCACATCGTAGAATGCCGGGATATAGACGCCGGGGATCTTTGCAATGCGCAGCAGCAGCTCCTTTTTGGAGACGCCGCCCTCTTTTTTGGCCTTTTCGATCTCGGCACAGATGCCGGGCAGCTGGTTTTCGCCCTCGCCCAGCTGGATCACATCAAAAAAGTCCGCGATCGGCTCCGCATTGCAGGCACAGGGACCGCCCGCCACGATCAGCGGCCAGCGTTCGTCACGGTCTTTGGAATAGAACGGGATGCCTGCCAGATCCAGCATGGCCAGAATGTTGGTATAGGACAACTCGTACTGCAGGGTGAAGCCCACTGCGTCAAAGGCGGTGAGCGGGTCCTTGCTCTCCATGGTGTAGAGCGGCAGGCCAAGGCGTTCCATTTCAGCCTTCATGTCCAGCCATGGCATGAAAGCGCGCTCACACCACCAGTTTTCGCGGCGGTTGAGCAGCTCATAGAGAATCTTTTCGCCGAGGAAGGACATGCCTACCTCATAGGTGTCCGGAAAGCAAAACGCAAAGCGGACATCCACTTTTTCTTTGTCCTTATATACGCTGCCGGGTTCTCCGCCGGTATAACGGCCGGGCTTCTGTACCCGTCCCAGTGCTTCTTTCAGTTTTGGATCAAACATCGAGTCCTCCAATAAACAGTCCATTTTTACACGTCATTTTATTGTACCCGAAATGAGCTGTTTTTTCAATCGTTTCCCTTAAACTTTTTGCCTGCACGCCGCATTTCGCGCAGGCAGGACGCCAGCTGCGCCCCATCCAGCGGTGGAACGGGCAGCAGATTGAATCCCCCGGTCAGCAGATTTGCCGCCCAGAAGGCACTGCCGCGGATGGTCAGTTCCTGTTCCAGCCGCAGCGCCCAGATGCCCGCCAGCATGAAATTGACCGCCGGGCCTGCAGCAGCCAGCCAGAAGAGCCGCCCCGGTGAAAGGCCCCGGGCCGGAGCGTCCATCCGCATACAAAAGCCGGTCATGGTCACCTCAATGACCGGAAAGCGGCGCAGCAGCGCACAATACACCAGAATGTGCCCGCACTCGTGCAGGAACGCCGCCAGCAGGCCCAGCCGCAGAAAGTCGCTGGCATCGAAGTACAGCAGAAAATACAGGGAACCGCACAGCAGCACCGGGTCCCGGAACACCAGAGGCCCCAGCCGCAGGGCATCAGGATGCTTCATGCGAAAGGCCCAGTGCATCTGCCGGGTCACAGGCTTTTCCCTGACGATACAGCTCAAAATGCAGATGTGCCCCGGTGGCCCGGCCGCTCTGCCCGGCCGTGCCGAGGAGCTGCCCGGACTCTACGGCTTCGCCCGAACGGACATAGATATACTGCAGATGGGCATACACCGCCGCTGTTCCATCCGCAAGCAGAAGCTCTATGCAGCTGCCATAGCTGGCACTTCGCTTTGTGCAGAGCACGGTGCCGCCCCGCACCGCAAGGATGCCGGTGCCCTCGGCGCAGGCAAGGTCGATGCCCTTGTGGAATGCCCGTTTGCCCGTAAAGGGGTCCTCCCGCCAGCCGTATCCGTCCGAAATGCGCCACTGTGTGGTTTCCAGCGGAAAGCAAAAGGCATCCTCCGTTTTCGACTGCGCCCGTGCCGGGAGCACCAGTCTGACGCAAAGCAGCGCTCCCAGCAGGGCCGCCGCCCGGAAAAGGGCCGATTTCTTCCCATATTTTGCGTGTTTTATGCGCCGTCCTGCTCGTCCGCTCCGCTTTGTCTGCATACCGTTTCCCCTTTCCGCTGTAGTCCACTGTATGCAGGCGGCGGTTCAAAAAGACCCGGCAGGGCTTTTCCCTGCCGGGTCTTGCAGTGCTGTTATCTGCGGAACTTGAAGAGGTCCAGGAACTGCTTCAGGCGGCTCTTCTGCGCAGGCGCTTCAGCGATGGCCGGTTTTGCCGGCTTTGGCACAGAAGCAGGCCGGGGTGCCGTTTTTTTGCGGTTCACCATCTGTTCCAGTTCGTCAAAGTGATCGTGTTCCTCCGGTTTCGGGGCCGCATCCAGATGGATGGGTGCCGACGGTTCGGGAGCCTTTTTCGGCTCCTGCTTCTGTACGGGGAACTCCACCGCCTTTGCCTCCGGTTTCTCTGCAGACGGTTCTGCAGCGGGAGCTTCTGCAGTCAACGGTGCCGTCGGAGCCTCCACAGCCGCCGGTGACGTTTTTTCACAGGCAGGAACTTTTCCAGTCCAGTCATCCCGAAGCAGCTCATACATGTCCATCTGGCCGTTGACCGGTGCTTCGCCCTCGGCAGGCTTCACCTTCTGGTAGCTGCCATCCGGGCGCATCTCGCGGGCATTGACATTATCCCGCAGCTGCAGCTGCAGAATATCGGTAAGCTTCTGCACCAGCACCGGGTCTTCCACCCGGACGCCCACCTCCACGCGGCACTCCGTGTTGCGGGTGAGGAAGTCGCCGGAAGCAATATAAACGCGGGTGTGCACTCCATCAAAGAAGCTGTAAATGCGGCCATGCTCCAGATAACGGCCCACAAGGCTGCGGATGTGCAGGTTTTCGGTCTTGCCGGGCACCTCTGCACGCACACAGCAGATACCACGCACGATCATGTCGATGCGCACACCGGCACAGCTGGCTTCCTGCAGCTTCAGGATGATGTCGCGGTCGCTGATGGAGTTATTCTTCAGGATCATGGACGCCGGGCGGCCCATGCGGGCGGCGGCGATCAGGTGATCCATTTCTTCCAGAAGCACGCTCTTGAACCGCAGCGGTGCCACCAGCATCTTACTGCTGTCCTCGGTCAGGCGCTGTACGGCAAGGTTCTGGAATACGTTGGATGCTTCCTCGCCAATGACGGGATCGGCCGTGATAAAGGAATAATCGGTGTACAGCTCACTGGTTTTTTCGTTGTAGTTACCGGTGCCGATCTGGGTGATGTAGGAGTAGCCCTGTGCGCTCTTGCGGGTGATGAGGGTCAGCTTGGAGTGCACCTTGTAATCATCAAAGCCATAGATAACGGTGCAGCCTGCTCCTTCCAGCTGCTTGGACCAGTCAATGTTGTTCTGTTCATCAAAGCGGGCGCGCAGCTCCACCAGAGCCACCACTTCCTTGCCGTTTTCGGCCGCTTCCATCAACGCCTGCACGATCTGGGATTCCCGCGCCATACGGTAGAGGGTCATCTTGATGGAAATGACCTCCGGGTCATGTGCCGCCTTTTTGAGCATGGCAATGAAGGGCCGGATAGACTGGTACGGGTAGCTGAGCAGCACATCATGCTTCTGCACCTCGGCGGCAAGATCGTACTGCGGCGGCGGCAGCATGGGCCGCGCTGCCGGGTAGAACAGTTCCGGATGTCCGTCTGCCTCGATCCTGCCGGTGAGCTTATAGAAAAAACTCAGATCCAGCGGGCTTTTCTGCACGAACACCCGCTTATGGGTCAGCACAAGGCGGTTGCACAGCAGGCGTTCCACCTCCGGGGCAGATGCCGTTGTGATCTGCAAACGCACAGCCGCCAGCTTGCGGCGGCGCTTGAGCAGATCGGACATGATCTCACGGTAATCGATATCGTGATCCATCATGCCCTCTTTCACGTCGATATCCGCATTGCGGGTCACGCGGAACAGGCACTTTTCCTGAATGGCATCCTTGCCAAAAATGCTGGCCGCAAAATGCAGCACCAGCTCCTCGGTGAGGGCAAACAGCGTCTCGCCATCTTTTTTTACAATGTGCATCCGTTCCATCTGGCTGGAAATGGGGATGATGCCCAGGCTCTGCCCTGCAGGGTGCTTTTCCCTGAGCAGAACGCCCAGATAGATCTCCTTGTTGCGCAGGAACGGGAACGGATGGCGGTTATCCACGATCTGCGGGCTGAGGATGGGGAACAGCTCGGTCTGGAAATATTTTTTCCAGAAATGCTCCTCCTCCTTGGTCAGATGGTTAAAGTCCACCTTGCGATAACCGCATTCCGCCAGCGCTTCCAGCGCCTTTGCGTAGTATTTGTCGCATTCTTCCTGCAGCTGTGCCGTTTTGGGCATGATGGCAGTCAGCTGTTCCGCCGCGGACATGTTGGTCTTGTTTTCCCTCTTGACCTTTTTGCCCTGTTCCTGTTCCAGATTGGCGCGCTCCTGCAGAGAACCCACGCGCACCATGAAAAATTCGTCCAGATTTGAGCCATAGATCGCAAGAAACTTGACCCGTTCTGCAAGCGGAACATTTTTATCTTTGCCCAATGCAAGAACGCGCTGATTAAAATCCAGCCAGCTCAGTTCCCGGTTGATAAAAATGGTATCGTCACTCATAGTATTCCCCTTTTCCAGCTGCCTTGCGGCTCAGCTCACGGTTGCCTGCCCTTTCCAGGAATCCACCACAGTCTGCGTCAGGCCCGGAACGCAGGCTGCATCCTCCACCCGTGCAAACGGGCCGTTCTGCTCCCGGTATTCCAGAATGGCTCTGGCCCGGCTTTCTCCTACGCCCGGCAGGGTGCACAGCGCAGAAAGCCCGGCTGTGTTCAGATCCACCAGCATGTGCTGTTCCAGCCCTGCTGTATCCGGCAGCGGCTGGACCGCAGTGTCCTGCAGCGGCACGGCAAAATAAAACGCCAGCGCTGCGCACAGGATCACTGCAGCCACCGAGAGGCAGATAAAAACCGCCTCCCGTTTTTGGGACTCCGGCAGATGTGTTTCTTTCATTGTACCTGACTTTCCCCCAAAAAGAAAGGCTTCTGCGAAAGAATATGCAGAAGCCTTGCACAAATTTTACGCTAAATTTTCAGCATCCCGTACCATACGGTACAGCACTTCCACCGCAGAGCCTGCCGCAGCATCGGTCAGGGTGACCTTTTGCGCAGCAAGACGCAGCTCTGGCGGAGCATCTGCCGCCGCCACGCTCTGGCTGGCATTGCGCACCAGCTCCAGCATGGACATGCCGCCCGCCAGCACCAGAACATCCTCCGGGTTGATGCCCACCGGCATGCACACAGCGTCCAGCATTTCGTGGCCGGAAACGGTTCTGGGCGTCAGGATCAGGGTATCTGCTGCGGCACGCTCGCCCAGCAGCACCGCTGTACGATCCCCCAGCGATTTTTCCAGCAGCGAGATCATGGGCACGGCCTTGCTGTCCTGATACAGCAGCACCCGCAGCACTTCTTCCCCCTTGATATCCGCTGCATTTGCCAGCAGATAAGGGGTCCACTCCTGCCGCAGATGGCGTTCCAGCGCCTCACTCATGCGCAGCACCCGGGTGGTGCCATCGGTCATCTGCAAAGCGACGCCCACGCCTGCTGCGTCCGGCAGGCGGGTGAACAGATCGGCGTCCTGCCCGGCAAAGCTGCACAGCGTCCGGCTGGTGCCATCAGCAAAATGGTAGGCCATCGCGCCGCCGCACACCAGCGCAGGGGCATTGAGCCGCACACTGCCCAGAATGGAACGCACTGCCCGGGGCGTGCGCTGCGAGAACACCGTAAAACGGCCGCCGCGGCGGACGAACAGCTGCAGCACATCCCGCACAACCTGAGTCAGGTTTCCATCCGCTCCCAGCAGCAGGTGATCCAGATCACACAATACAAGCCTTTGGTTCAGCTGGTTCATAGGGTTCCCCTCCTGAGCGTTGCAAGAAAATGAGTGAAGTATTCCGGCAGTTCCGAATCAAAGCGCAGCTGTTCGCCGGTAATGGGGTGGATGAACCCCAGTGTTTTTGCGTGCAGGCACTGTCCGTGCAGGCTGGTGATGCAGTTGTGCGGGCCGTAGACCGGGTCGCCTGCCACCGGGTGCTGGATGGACGCCATGTGCACACGGATCTGGTGGGTGCGGCCGGTCTTCAGGCGGCATTCCAGCATGGTGAAGTTGTTCAGCCGTTCCAGCACCTGATAACCGGTGTAGGCATATTTGGTGTGGGGCTCACTGGCCGGGTAGACTGCCATTTTTTTGCGGTCGGTTTTGCTGCGACCAAGATTGGACTCCACAAAGCCCTCATCCTGTGCAAAGCCGCCGTACACGATGGTGCGATACGCGCGCTCCACACTGTGCACCGCCATCTGCTGGGAAAGGCCGATGTGGGTTGCATCGTCCTTTGCCACCACCAGCAGGCCGCTGGTGTCCTTATCGATGCGGTGCACGATGCCGGGGCGGATCTCACCGCCGATGCCGGACAGGCTTCCCTTGCAGTGCCACAGCAGTGCATTTACCAGTGTGCCGTCCGGGTTGCCGGGAGCCGGGTGCACCACCATGCCCTTGGGCTTGTTGACCACCAGCAGATGCTCGTCCTCATAGACGATCTCCAGCGGGATGTCCTGCGGCACGGCCTCGATGGGCTTTGCGTCCGGGATCTCCAGCAGAATGGTGTCGCCTGCCTTGAGCTTCAGGCTCTTGGCCACCTGCCTGCCGTTGCACAGCACATGGCCATCCGCCACGAGGGCCTGCAGGGCAGAACGGGAAAGGCCGGTATCCTCGCCGCTGAGAAAGCGGTCGATGCGCTGGCCTGCCGTTTCCTGCTCCACCACAAATTCACGCTGCTCCATGGCTCACTGCTCCTTTGCGCCGCCGTGCAGCTCTTCCAGAAAGATCTCCAGCACCCAGAGACCCACACCCACGCACACGCAGATATCCGCAAAATTGAACACCGCAAACTGCATGAACAGCAGATTGATGTAGTCCACCACCACGCCGTTGAGCACACGGTCAATCAGGTTGCCGATACCGCCGGCAAGGATCAGCAGCAGTGCGGCCTGCTGCAGGTATCTGCCGCGGCTGCGGAAGAACAGCCCGTAGGCCACAAGGATCAGCGCTATGCTGGTAGCGATGATGAGGAACAGCTGCTTGCCGCTGAGCAGACTGAACGCCATGCCCGGGTTGAGCACGAACTGCAGCTCCACCACATGGGGGATCAGCGGCATGGCTCCCACCGGCTGCAGCACATTTGTGGCCCACAGCTTGATGGCCTGATCGATGCCAATGAGTGCCGCTGCCGCGAGCAGATTAAAAACAACATATGCCATAGGATACTCCCAAAATTATTCAGTATAAAAAACGGCGCTCCCCGGTATAAGGGAGCGCCGCCCTTTAAAACATTGTTTTATGCGGAACGCTTAGGCTTCCACAACGCTGGCGCAGCGTGCGCACAGAGTGGGATGTGCGGCATGGCTGCCGATGGAAGAAGAATACTTCCAGCAGCGCTCGCACTTTTCGCCGGTGGCATGTGCAGCAGCAACGCCCAGACCTTCAACAGCGCTTGCAGCGCCGCCTTCGCCCTTGACCAGCTCTACCTGAGAGACGATCATCAGGTCGGCCAGCTCGTCCATGGGGATGCTGTTCAGCAGATCATACACCGCGTCATTGCAGTACAGGGTGACGGCAGCCTCCAGAGAAGCACCGATGACCTTTTCGGCACGGGCCTGCTCCAGAACCTTCTTCACCTCGTCACGGACGGCGATCAGCTGAGCCCACTTTGCCTTGAATGCCTCATCGGCGGCATACTGGCCAGCCTTGGGCATCTCCTCAAAGACAACGTACTTGTTCATGCCCTCGGTCTTGGGCATGAAGTCCCAGATCTCCTGGCTGGTGAAGCACAGGATGGGGGCAATGATCTTGTCCAGAGCCACCAGGATCTTGTACATGGTGGTCTGAGCAGCCTTGCGGCCTGCGCCGTTGGTGCAGTACAGACGGTCCTTGGTCACATCCAGATAGAAGTTGGACATTGCAACAACGCAGAAGTTGTACACTGCATGGTAGACCTTGTTGAAGTCGTACACAGCGTAGCCTGCGCTGGTGTTGACCATCAGGTCATCCAGAGCAGCCAGTGCCCAGCGGTCGATCTCCTGCAGCTGGTCGTCAGCCACACAGTCGGTGTTGGGATCAAAGCCGTCCAGATTGCCCAGAATGAAGCGGGCGGTGTTGCGGATCTTGCGGTAAGCCTCGCTCAGCTGCTTGAAGATGTTCTTGCCGGCACGCACATCCACGGTGTAGTCGGAAGAAGCCACCCACAGGCGGATGATATCAGCGCCGTAGTCCTTGATGATCTCGCTGGGCTCCACGCCGTTGCCGGCGCTCTTGTGCATCTGCTTGCCCTGCTCGTCCACGACCCAGCCGTGGCACAGAACAGACTTGTACGGTGCGCAGCCCTTGCTTGCAACGCTGGTCAGCAGGCTGGACTGGAACCAGCCGCGGAACTGGTCGCCGCCCTCCATATACATATCGGCCGGGAAGCGCAGCTCAGGCCGCTCTTCCAGAACGGCGGCGTGGGTGGAGCCGGAGTCGAACCAGACGTCCATGATGTCGGTGTCCTTGGTCCACTCGGAAGCACCGCACTTTTCGCACACTTCGCCTGCGGGGATAATCTGCTCGGCTTCGTACTTATACCATGCATCGGAGCCTTCCTTGCGGAACAGGTCGCTGACAGCCTTGATGGTGGCATCGGTGATGTGGTAGGTGCCGCACTTCTTGCAGTAGAATGCAGGGATGGGTACGCCCCAGGTGCGCTGACGGCTGATGCACCAGTCGTTGCGGTCGCGCACCATGCCCTTCATGCGGTCATGGCCCCAGTCCGGCATCCAGGTAACAGTGTCGATGGCCTTGTAGACGTCCTCACGGAACTTTGCGATGGAGCAGAACCACTGTTCCGTTGCACGGAAGATGATGGGGTGATGGCAGCGCCAGCAATGCGGGTACTGATGCTTGATGTGCACCTGACCCATGATAGCGCCGGACTCGGTCAGGTCGGCCAGAATGGTCTTATTGGCAGCCCACACGCGCTGACCTGCATACTTGCCAGCCAGCTCGGTCAGATAGCCGCCATCGTCCACGGGGACGGTGATGGGCACCTGCGGATACTTCTGGCAGACGTTGAAGTCGTCCACGCCGTGGCCGCCTGCGGTATGGACGCAGCCGGAACCGCTTTCCAGCGTGACGTGATCGCCCAGAATGACCCAGCCTTCCTTGGGCAGGTAGACGTGATTGTAGCGCATCAGCTCGAACTCGGTACCGGGGACCGGCTCACCCACGATCTCGTAGTTCTCGATGTGGCAGGCGTCCATGACGCTCTTGACCAGTTCGGTGGCCATGATGTGGAACTCGTCGCCGATCTTGACGAAGGAGTACTCGAACTGGCCGTTCAGGCAGATCGCCTCGTTGGCGGGCAGAGTCCAAGTGGTAGTAGTCCAGATGACGAAGTAGGTCTTGTCCATCGGGATGCCGTGCTTTGCCAGCACACCGTTGGGGTCCTGAGAAACATGGAAACGGACGAAGATGGAGTCGCACTCGTCCTCGCCGTACTCGATCTCGGCCTCTGCCAGAGCGGTGCGGCAGTCGGGGCACCAGTAGACCGGCTTCAGGCCCTTGTAGATGTAGCCCTTCTTGGCCATCTCGCCGAAGATCTCGATCTGACGTGCCTCAAACTCGGGCTTGAGGGTCAGATAGGGATGCTCAAAATCGCCGATAACGCCCAGACGCTTGAACTGGTCGCTCATGATGTCGATGTGCTCAGTAGCAAACTTTTCGCAGATCTGGCGCAGCTCCAGCTTGGAAATGTCCTTCTTCTTATCACCGACGGAGGACAGAGCCTTCAGCTCGATGGGCAGGCCATGGGTATCAAAGCCGGGCACATAGGGAGCCTGGAAGCCCTCCATGTTCTTGTCGCGGATAATGATATCCTTGATGATCTTGTTCAGAGCAGTACCCATGTGGATATTGCCGTTTGCGTACGGAGGGCCGTCGTGCAGGATGAACTGCGGCTTGCCCTCGTTGTGCTTCATGAGCTGATTGTACAGGTCGTTGTCGTCCCAATCCTTGAGCATGACCGGCTCCTTCTTGGGCAGGCCGGCACGCATTTCAAACAGGGTCTTGGGCAGGTTCAGAGTACTATCGTACTGCGATTTGTTCTTAGCCAATGGTTTACACTCTCCTCTATATTTCCTTATGGGGTCGCCTTACTCGCTGAACTTGACGCCCTGAAAAGCATCGTAGTCCGGCTCGTCCGGCTTAAAATCAGCAGGAGGCGCGGGCGGAGGGTCCAGCTTGAGCTGGCTTTCGTCCTTTGCCCAGAAATCCTCGCTGCTGTCAGCCGTCTCGCTGTCATCTTCAGCAGAGGCGGCAGGTTCTGCATCTTCTTCTGCAGCCGGAGCAGGCTCTGCCTCAGGCTGCACATCTGCGGCCTGCAGCTGAGCGGCAGCCGCAGGTTCGGCTTCGTCGGCTGCAGGCTCTGCGTCGGCAGCTTCCTGTGCGGGCGTTTCCTTCTGGAACTCCGGCAGGCGGCTCAGCGACTCCACATGGCTGCGGTACAGATTGAGCACATCGGACTTGAAGCGGGTCACTTCCAGACGCACACGGTCATACTCGCGCTCTTCTGCAAGGCGCTTCTCGTTTGCCTCGTTCTCGATCTCATCTGCACGGTCGTTGGCCTTCTGCAGCAGTTCGTTGGCATCGCGGATGATATCATCCCCGCGCAGATTTGCACGATGGATGATCTCTTCCGCCTTCTGGTTTGCTTCACGGATGACATTCTCACCCATGCGCTGCGCATTGATCAATGCACTCTTGAGCATTTCACCGTCTGCCTCAAAGCTCTTCAGCTCCTCGTGCAGCTTCTGGTTTTCAGCAGTCAGATCCGCAATCTGCTTGCGAAGCTGTTCCGCCTGTGCATCGTCCTCCTGCAGCTGTTCTTCCACCTTGTCCAGAAAACGATCCACGTCCTCTGTGCGGTAGCCGCGGAGGTTTTTTTCAAATTGCACAGAACGGACATCCTGCGGAGTCAGCATAGTCATTTCCTCCCGTTGCTTTTAATATTGAAAAAATTCGATGATCGACCGGTCTTTTTTGCTTTTTCCGGGCAGTGCCGTCAGGCCAAAGCGGCCCTTGCCCCGCACGGTAAAAACATCACCCTCATACACCGGCGCATGGGGTTTCTCGGCAGGCAGATGGTTGATCTCCACCCTGCCGGCCGCGATCAGCTCACACGCCTGCCCCCGGCTGCACCGCAGCATGGCCGCAAGCACAGCGTCCAGCCGCAGAGACGACACGGTAGCGCTGCGCAGCTCGCGCCGGGCCTGCGGGAAGGACGGTATCTCGTCCGGTTCCAGCAGCTCAGTGGTCAGCTCAGTGTGCCCGGCCTGAAACAGCTCCCGGCAGATGAGCTGTGCTGCCGGTTCCAGCGCAAACACATACGCTGTGCCCGGCTGATCCTCCGGCAGAACGATGTCTCCCAGCGCTTCGCGCTTCAGTTCCAGACCCATCAGGCTGCCCAGATAGTCCTTGTGCGCGGGCAGCGCGGCCCCGGGCAGAGCCCGGCATTGCAGCCGCACGCAGCGGATGGGGTTTTCCCCATAGCTGTACTCGGGCTCCAGACAGAGGATCCTGCGTTCCGCCTGCGGCCAGCCGCCCTCAAAGCGGAAGCCTTCCTCTATGTCCGCACGCCCCAGCGCTGCACGGGCAAGATCCTGCTCACGGTCGCTCAGAAAACCGGAGTACCGTGCGATCTCCCGGGAAAAGGCCGTGCGGGCCAGATCCTCGATATGCCGCATGAGATAGCGTTCTTCATCCGTGCGTGCGGGAATGAACCCGCGCACGGCTTTGGGCTGCGGATCATGCGGATCAATAGAACGCGCCATTGTTCTCCAGCTCGTCCAGCAGATCGCCCATGATGTCTACATTATATGGTGTGATGATAAAGGTGCTGTTGGCCACCCGCTTGATCTGGCCGTTGTTGGCGTAGGCCACACCGGAGAGAAAGTCCACCAGACGGCGGGAAACTTCCTTGTTGGTAGACTCCAGATTGAGCACGACCGTGCGCTTGTTGTTCAGATGGTCGGCAATGGTGCTTGCATCCTCAAAGCGCTCCGGCTTTACCAGCACCACCTTGAGCTGAGTGGTGGCATTGATGTTGACCACCTTGCCGTTCTTCTTGTTGGTGCCCTCGGTATGTTCCTCAGCTTCGTCGTCCGCACCGAGACCGACGCCGTTGTTATTGTTCACCATCTGGGGACCATCGTCGATGTACTGGTCCTCATAATCGTCTTCCTGGTCAAACAGACCCTTCTTGATGCTGTCAAGAAAAGACATACAATCTGCTCCTTTCATTCCGGCAGCTTGGTGCTGCCTGGCGTTCTCTGCATAAAGAATGCAAATAATAGCTTTATCTATTATCGGATTTTTTGCCTCAGATGTCAATAACTACAAAAGCTTTCCGTCATACAAATTTTGTCCGGAGACGATTATTTCGTCATAAAGCCTCACCTTGCTGACCGAACCCTCGGTCCCTTCGGGCAAAACAAGGATGTAATCGCCGTCTGTGATCAGCGGATGATCTGCATCCACCGGGTCGATCCGGCAGAAGCGCGCGATGTTGCCAAGTTTGACGTAAACGCCGGGAACATAGTTCTCGCCCTGTGTCTCGGCCTCGGTCCCGTCCTCCTTCAGATAGTGCACCGCTGCTGCAGGCACCCGCAGGCCGCTGTGCTCCCCTACCGAGATCCGTGCGGCAGCCCGGTTCAGGCACAGCACATCCCCGTTGATGGAGTTGCAGGTGAGCACAAAGCGTGCAAGGCCGCTGTCCGCATCAATGCTCACTTCGGCAACGGTCGCCTTCAGGCCGTTTTCCATCCGTCCCGGAAAGCTGATCTCCACCGCAGAGCGCAGCGGCTTGCCGTCCTGACCCAGCAGCTTTTCTCCCTGCTTTGCGCTGCACACGCCCACATAGCGCCATGTAAAACCGGCTACGATCTTACCGGCGCAGCCATCCAGTGCCATCACCGGGTCGGAATCCAGATAGCCCTGCAGCTCCTGCGCACTCAGTGCAAGGATGTCGTCCGCGCCGGCATTGAGCCTGCCGCTGCCGGAAGCCCGTACAAAGTAACCGGTCTGCGGCGCAGCGATCTGGGTAGGACTGCCCAGCTGAGCCTGCACGCTCTGGGCCTGCTGGACCAGAGCCGTGATCTGATCGGTAAAGTTTGCAGCATCACCGGTGACGACCCAGAGCTTGTTCTGTGCAAGCTGATAAGCATTGGAGTCATCATCCACTGCCTCGTAGTCGCCGTCATCCAGTGTATCCAGCAGATCATACAGTGCGCCAGCGCGTTCTTTTAAAAGGCTGTCCAGCTGCAGGGCTGCCGTGTTCTGGGATCTCTGCAGCAGATCGATCTGGTCATTCAGCTGGGTCAGCTGCTGGCGCAGCGTGGCCTGCGATGCATTGCTGTAGATCTCTGCCACCGCAGTGCCTGCGGAAACGCGCTCACCGTCCGCCGCAAGATATCCAAGGTTCCCGCTGCCTGCCACATAGCTTTCGTCAAACAGCAGCACGCCATCTGCATCCACGGTATCCGAAATGACCGCAGGCAGTGCCGTTTCATAGACATTCTGCGGGAACAGGACGTGCATCGCCTGATAGAGCACATATCCTGCAGCCAGCAGCAGAAATGCGATCAGCACCCCTGCCAGCGTGGCAAATCCATGGGATGCACGGCCCTCCTTCCGGGTCTCGTCCGGCATATCGATCACCTCTTCGATAAAAATTCACTCACTTGATGGATGGCAGTCTCTACCGCATCCGGTGCACCGGCATCCAGCCAGACCACACCGTCCATATGGCGGAACCATGTCAGCTGGCGCTTGGCATAGTTGCGGGACGCCTGCTTGAGTTTATCTGTACAGGCTTCCAGCGGAGCCGTACCTTCAAAATACGGGAAGAATTCCTTATAACCAATGGCCTGCGCTGCCGTGTGGAAGCGTTCGCGGCTGCGCCAGACGTACTCTGCCTCTGCCAGAAGGCCCGCTTCCAGCATCTTGTCCACCCGCAGATCGATGCGGCGGTAAAGGGCCGCACGGTCCGGGAAATCCAGTCCCAGGATCAGGCTGCGGTAGGGCCGTTCCTGCGGAAGGGAGCCTGCCTTCTGTTCGCTGAGACGCCTGCCCGTAGCGCGGTAATGTTCCAGTGCGCGCAGCACGCGCACCTGATTGTTCGGATGGATGGCCGCTGCGGCTTCCGGGTCGGCCCGGCGCAGCTCTTCGTACATGGCCGCGCCGCCTTTTTCGGCAAGCTCCGCCGCCAGCTGCTCCCGCAGGCCGGCAGGCGATTTCTCCTCGGCAAAGCGCACCCCGTACAGAAAGCTCTGGACATACAGGCCCGTGCCGCCCACGAGAATGGGCAGATTTCCCCGTGCCGAGATCTCCTGTTCCAGCGCTGCGGCCATAGCCGTAAAATCTGCCACACTGAAAGTTTTGTCCGGCGGCAGGATGTCCACGCCGTGGTGCGGGATGCCGCAGGTCTCCTCCGGCGTCACCTTTGCGGTGCCGACGTCCAGCCCCTGATAGATCTGCATGGAATCGCAGCTGATGACCTCACCGGAAAAGCGCCTTGCCAGCGCCACGCCGAGAGCAGTTTTGCCTGTGGCAGTGGGACCCACAACGGCTACGACCGGATGTTTACACGATGCGTCCAAACTGCTTTTCCAGCTCCTTTCGGGTCAATTTCAGTACGCAGGGGCGTCCGTGCGGGCAGAAGGGCGGCACCTCGCCGGAAAGGATCTTTTCGGCCAGCGCCAGCAACTCCTGCGGCGAGGACTTATCCCCCGCTTTGATGGCTGCACGGCAGGAGATGGAATGCAGCACCCACTCGGTATGCTCATTCAGCGCATCATGGCCGCCCTTGAGCAGCTTATTTGCGATCTCTACCAGCAGGCTTTCTGCATTCTGCGGCTCCACATCTGCAGGCACTGCCCGCAGCACGACCGTGTTCCCGCCAAAATCTGCAATTTCCAGTCCTGCATTTTCCAGCAGCGGAATGTTGTCCAGCAGCGCCTGCTTTTCCTCTGCCGACAGATCGATGGCAGCAGGCTCCAGCAGCAGCTGACCGGGCACATTGCCGTAGCTCGCCGCCAGCTTCTCGTAGAGCTGGCGTTCATGGGCAGCATGCTTATCGATCAGGCACAGCTCGTCTCCGCGCTCTGCAAGGATGTAGGTCTTAAACACCTCACCCACATAGTGCAGAGGCTCCGGCTGACCGGCTGTCGGGTCAAAGTTCAGCTGCTCCGGCTCTGCTGCCTCCGCCGGCAGTTCTTCTGCCGGACATGCAGCAGCGGCACACTTTTTCTCTGCCGGTCCATCCGGGCTCTCCGGCGCGGAAGGCACCGACTTGTTTTCCTGTACCGCAGGCACTGCATTCCATGCCGCCATGTGATCCTGCGCCGCATGGATTTTTGCATTCTCTTGTCCAGCCAGTTCCGGCTCTACGTCCAGCTGTGCCTCGCTGGCTGCAGCACGGAAGGGTTCTGCCGTCCGGGGGGGTTCCGCTTCCGGACTGTGCAGCGTCACGAAGGGGTCCAGCATGGGAGCATTCTGCGTGCCGCTCTGCCAGCGGGGCACAGCGGTCGGCGCGGCTTTCCCTACCGGCTCCGGCCGCAGAGCGGGCCGTTCCTCTGTTTTTGCCGGTTCCCGGCGCTGCTGCGGCAGGGTGCCTGGGTCTGCCTGCCCGGGAATGATGGCAGAAAGTCCTGTAAAGTTTCCATGCTTTACATTGTTTTCAATCTTTTTATCGATCGTTTTTTCATTTTCGACCTTTTCATCTGCATCAAAGGTGAAAAGCCGTTCGCCGGTGCCGGGCTGAGCCAGTGCCAGCTTGACAGCATGGTAGACCACATCAAAAATATCATTTTCCCGGGCAAAACGCACTTCCACCTTTGCCGGATGGACGTTGACATCCACAAGGTCTGCCGGCATTTCCAGCAGAAGGATGCCGCCCGGGAACTTGCCCTGCATCATGGTACCCTTGAAGGCCATCTCCATGCCAGCCATCATGGTGCGGTTGCGCACATAGCGGCCATTGATGTAAAAATGCTGCATACTCCGGCTGGCGCGGCAGCTTTTGGGCGGGGTGATCAGGCCGGTGATGCGGTACACACCCTCCTGATTTTTCAGCTCAATGAGGTCCCGGCTGAACTCCCGGCCCAGAACCGCATAGGCCGCGCTGCGCAGCTGACCATCGCCGGGGGTGACATACTGCAGCTTGCCCTCCCGGATGAATTTGACACTGACCTCCGGGTGGCTGAGGGCCACATGGGCGATCGTATCCGCCACAAAGGTGCCCTCGGAAGAGTCCTTTTTGAGGAACTTCATGCGGGCGGGGGTGTTGTAGAACAGGTCCTTCACCCGGATGGTAGTGCCCACCGCACGGGCACCCGGCTCCCGGGAGATCTCTTCCCCGCCCTCGATGCGGTAGACGGTGGCAAACTCGTCTGCCTCGGTGCGGGTGGTCAGCTCCACGCGCGCCACGCTGGCAATGGATGCCAGTGCTTCGCCGCGGAAGCCCAGCGTGTGGATGCTGTTCAGGTCATCCGGCTTTTCGATCTTGCTGGTGGCATGGCGGATAAACGCCGTGGAAATGTATTCCGCCTCAATGCCGGTGCCGTTATCGCTGATCTCGATCAGCTTAACGCCGCCGGATTCAATGCTGACCGTCACCTGCGTAGCTCCGGCATCGATGGAGTTTTCCAGCAGCTCCTTGACCACTGACGCAGGCCGCTCGACCACCTCGCCAGCGGCAATCAGCTCGGCGGTGTGCTTATCCAGAACATGGATCACTGCCATGGTGTTCCCTCCTTATGGTTTTTTCGGGCAGGCTATCAGCTGTTCAGGCTGCCCTTCAGGGTCTTTTTCAGCTCGTAGAGGAAGTTCAGTGCTTCAATGGGGGTCAGCGTTTCCACATCCAGTGCTTCCAGCTTCTCCATCATCTCACTGGGAACAGCCGGAGAGTTGTACTCCTGCAATGCGTCAAAATCCATCTGCTCCACCTTGTTTTTGGGAGCGGAAGCTTCCAGTGCACGCAGCACCTCGTGGGCGCGGCGGGTCACGCTGCCGGGCAGGCCTGCCAGCTTTGCCACCTCAATGCCGTAGCTGTCATCCGCGGGGCCGCGCACGATGCGGCGCAGGAAGGTGATGTCCTCGCCGCGTTTTTTCACTGCAATATTGTAGTTTTTTACGCCGTCCACGCTGCCTTCCAGCTCGGTCAGCTCGTGGTAGTGGGTGGCAAACAGGGTCTTGCAGCCAAGCCCCTTGGCAGGGTCCGAAATATGCTCCACCACCGCACGGGCGATGCTCATGCCGTCAAAGGTGGAGGTGCCGCGGCCGATCTCGTCCAGCACCACAAGGCTTCTGGCGGTGGCATTTTTCAGGATCTCTGCCACCTCGGTCATCTCCACCATAAAGGTGGACTGACCGGCAGACAGGTCGTCCGACGCACCAATGCGGGTGAAGATGGCATCCACCACGCCCACGTGGCAGCTGGATGCCGGCACAAAGGAACCGATCTGCGCCATCAGTGCGATCAGCGCATTCTGACGCATATACGTGGATTTACCTGCCATGTTGGGGCCGGTGATGATCAGGCAGCGGTCGGTGGTGCAGTTGAGGGTGGTGTCGTTGGGCACAAACAGGCTGCCCTTGAGCATCTGCTCTACCACAGGGTGACGGCCCTCCGTGATGGTCAGCTCGTCGCTGTCGTCCACAACGGGGCGGCAATAGTTGTTTTCTGCCGCCGCCTGCGCCAGTGCAGTGAGAACATCCAGCTCTGCAACCGCGTTTGCCGTGCGCTGGATGCGGTCCAGCTGGGCACTGATGCTTTCCAGCAATTCGCTGAACAGGCGGTGTTCCAGCGTGATCAGCCGCTCGTGCGCACCTAAGATCTTGCTTTCCAGCTCCTTGAGCTCCTGCGTGATGTAGCGCTCGCCGCTGGTCAGGGTCTGCTTGCGGATGTAGGTCTCCGGCACCTGCGCCTTGTAGGAATTGCTGACCTCGATATAGTAGCCAAACACATGGTTATAGCCGATCTTCAGCTTGGGGATGCCGGTCTCCTGCCGCAGACGGGCTTCCAGCTGCGCCAGAACGCCCTTGGTGTTGTCGCGGATGGAGCGCAGCTCGTCCACCTCGGCATGGTAGCCTTTGGCAATGACACCGCCATCCTTGAGGGTGGAAGGTGCTTCCGGGTCCACCGCTGCGTAGATGCGGGCCTTGATGTCCTCCAACGGGTCGATCTGTGCTGCCAGCTCGGAAAGCTCCGGGCAGCTGCAGGCTTCAGCCTGCCTGCGCAGGCCGGGCAGACGGTCGCAGGTCTGGGCCAGCGTATAGATCTCCTTGGGTGTGGCAGAGCCATAGACCGTCCGGGTCATCAGGCGTTCCATGTCCGCAATGTAGTGTAGCTCTTCCACAAGATCGCCCCGGGCCATGGTCTGCTTTACCAGACTTTCCACAGCGTTCAGGCGGTGGTTGATGAGTGCGCTGGAAACAAGCGGCTGCTCGATCCAGCTGCGCAGCATACGCTTGCCCATGGAGGTGCTGGTCTTATCCAGCACCCAGAGCAGTGTCCCCCGCTTTTCGCGGCCGCGCAGGGTCTCGGTCAGCTCCAGATTGGCGCGTGTCACCGGCGAGAGCCGCATGAACTGTGCCTTGTTGTAGCTGATGACCGTTTTCAGACGCTCGACGCCCTTGATCTGGGTATCGTGGAGGTATTCCAGAAGCGCTGCCATGGCAAAGCGCACAAGGCCGTCGGCGGCAATGCCGGTGGTCTGCGTCCAGTCGCGGCCAAACTGACTTTCCAGCGATGCCGCCACAAGGCCCGGCGCATAGCGTTCCTCTTCGATCAGCTCCACCGAACAGGTCATGTTCTTTTTGATGTACGCCGTCACCTCACGGCAGTCCAGAAGGCCCGGATTCATCAGGACCTCGCTGGGATGATAGCGGCACAGCTCGGTGATCACAGCCGGTGCCGTTTTATCCGCGTTCAGCTCGGTGATATGCGCCGTGCCGGTGGAGACATCTGCAAAGCACAGACCCGCTTTCTTTCCCTTGAGGAAGATGCTGGCAATGTAGTTATTGCGGTCGTCCTGCAGCATGCTGCTCTCAATGACCGTGCCGGGCGTGACCACACGGATGATGTCCCGCTTGACAAGGCCCTTGGCTTTGGCCGGGTCTTCCACCTGCTCACAGATGGCCACCTTGTAACCCTTGGCGATCAGCCGGGCCACATAGCCTTCGTAGCTGTGGAAGGGCACACCGCACATGGGCGCACGCTCGGCCTGACCGCACTGCTTGCCGGTCAGGGTCAGGTCCAGCTCTTTGGATGCCGTGAGGGCATCATCGTAGAACATCTCGTAAAAGTCACCGATGCGGTAAAAGAGAATTTCGTCTTTATGCTGTTTTTTGATCTCAAGATATTGCTGCATCATGGGCGACAGCTCTGCCATGTTATTTCCCTCTCCCGTTCTGTGCATAGTTTGCGGCTTGTAACCGCTGCGGCAAACAAAACGCGGTCTGTTTTGCACAGCCGCGTTCTGTCGAAGTTTTTGGCTCGAAAGTCGTTTTCATCCCGCATTTCTCGTCAGCCTGCCAAAAATCAGGCTGCGGCTGTTTTGCCGGAAGAAAGCACCGGCACACCGGTGTTCATGCGTTATGAAATGAACTTCTCAGTGGCAGCCGCCGCAGGTGGAACAGCTGCCGGTGCAGGAAGCAGAAGGCTCCTGTACCGTCATGGGGTCGCCGCCATTCATGGCAGTGTTGATGATGGCATCAATATAGTTCACAAGGTTCTCGCAGTCGCGCTTGGCCTCGTTGTAAGCCACCATGCCCTCGTTGCCCATGATCTGGCCATACAGGCTGTTCACCTTCTCGTTCAGCTCGGCGATGCGGGCATCGTTGCGCTCGCTCTTGCCGATCTCGTTGTTCAGATCCATGCGGGCGAGGTTGAACTCGCCGATCATGTTCTGCAGCTCTTCGTCCTTATCGTTTGCCTTGCGGGTCTGATCCAGAACGAGGTAGCGGCTATCGGTCTGCAGCGCAACGGCTGCGCGCTTGAAAAGATCAATGCAATCCATTTGAATGGTCTCCTTCTTATTTATACGTTCAGGGGCACTGCCCCGGAATCACTCAGGCAAGCTCACCCAGCAGCACAGTCGCCCGTGCGCCCGTGAGATGTACGTTTGCATAGCTGCCCATCAGGGAAGCATCTGCGGCAAATTCTACGGTCAGGTTGTTATCCAGCCGGCCGGAAAGGCTTCCCTCACTGCGTCCGAAGCCCTCCACCAGCACCTTCACGGTCTGGCCCACCTGCGCCTTGACCAGCGCCATGGCGATCTCGTCCTGCAGCTTGAGCAGGCGGGTCATGCGGTCGGTCTTTTCCTTGCGGGGGGTGGGATCGGGCATTTCGGCAGCCTTGGTGCCGGTGCGCTTGGAATAGATAAAGGTGAACAGCTGCATATAGCCCACCTTCTGCACCAGTTCCAGCGTCTTGACAAAATCCTCCTCGGTCTCGCCGGGGAAGCCAACGATGATGTCACTGGAAAAGGTGATGCCGGGCACCGTTTTGCGGGCGTATTCGATGAGCTCAAGATACTGTTCCACGGTGTAGTGGCGGTTCATCTTCTTCAGCAGTTCATCCGAGCCGCACTGCACCGGCAGATGCAGGTGCTTGCACAGCTTCGGCTGGGCGGCAATGGTGTCGATCAGCTTGTGGCTGGCATCCTTGGGGTGGCTGGTCATAAAGCGGATGTGGTAATCGCCGGGCACCGTGCACAGCAGGTTGAGCAGATCAGAAAAGTCCACCTTTTCTTCCAGACCCTTGCCGTAGCTGTTGACGTTCTGCCCCAGCAATGTGATCTCCTTATAGCCTGCCTCCACAAGACCGCGGAACTCGGCAAGGATATCGCCGGGCTTGCGGCTCTTTTCGCGGCCGCGCACATAGGGCACGATGCAGTAGGTGCAGAAGTTGTCGCAGCCATACATGATGGGCAGCCATGCGCGGAACTCGCTCTCACGCCGGATGGGGATATTCT
>OHIN01000660.1_pt1 | contig 22557 bp, 21 predicted proteins | sample 1568261 | NCBI WGS metagenome assembly OHIN01 (sample SAMEA3879578, study PRJEB24766) | human gut metagenome | biome: human-associated habitat; feature: feces | place: USA | collected 1985/1987
GAATAAGATGAGATATATAGCGAAGGATTTCTTCCTATATAATGAAGGTGGTACCGCGGAACATTCGCCCTTTGCATTTCTGATGTGGAGGGTGTTTTTTTGTTATTGAGAGAATGACGAGCGGGAAGGAACAGAACAGGGACATTTTGAGGAGGAAATTATGAGTAAAGAACTGGCAAAGACCTATGATCCAAAAGCGATCGAGGAAAAATTGTATGAAAGATGGTGTGAGAACAAGTATTTTCATGCGGAGGTGGACAGAAGCAGAAAACCGTTCACAACGGTGATGCCTCCTCCGAATATTACAGGAAAGCTGCATATGGGACATGCGCTGGACAATACATTGCAGGATATTCTGATTCGCTATAAGAGAATGCAGGGATACAATGCACTCTGGATTCCGGGAACTGATCATGCGGCAATCTCCACAGAGGTGAAGGTTACCAATCAGCTGAAGGAAGAAGGAATTGATAAGAAAGAACTGGGAAGAGAAGGATTCCTTGAGAGAACCTGGCAGTGGAAAGAAGAGTATGCGGGAACGATTGAGAATCAGTTAAAGAAGCTTGGTATTTCCTGTGACTGGGACAGAGAGCGTTTCACCATGGATGAGGGATGTTCCAAAGCAGTACAGGAAGTATTTATCAAATTATATGAAAAAGGCTATATCTACAAAGGTTCCAGAATCATCAACTGGTGTCCTGTATGCCAGACTTCCATCTCTGATGCAGAGGTTGAGCATGAGGATCAGGACGGATTTTTCTGGCACATTAATTACCCGATCGTAGGGGAAGAGGGACGTTTCGTAGAGATCGCAACTACACGTCCGGAAACACTTCTCGGAGATACTGCAGTTGCAGTCAATCCGGATGATGAAAGATACAAAGATCTGATCGGCAAAATGCTGAAACTGCCGTTGACTGACCGTGAGATCCCGGTTATTGCGGATGAGTATGTTGACAAAGAGTTCGGTACTGGCTGCGTGAAGATCACTCCGGCTCATGACCCGAATGACTTCGAGGTTGGAAAGCGTCACAATCTGGAAGAGATCAACATTATGAATGACGATGCGACCATCAATGAGCTTGGTGGAAAATACGCTGGTATGGACCGTTACGAAGCACGTAAGGCAATGGTAGCAGATCTGGAAGAACTTGGACTTCTGGTAAAAGTAGTTCCTCATAACCACAGCGTTGGAACTCATGACCGCTGCGGCACAACGGTAGAGCCTATGATCAAGCCACAGTGGTTTGTAAAGATGGGCGAGATGGCAAAGGCTGCGATCAAAGCTCTGGATGACGGAGATCTGAAATTCGTTCCGTCCCGTTTTGACAAGACGTATCTTCACTGGCTTGAGAATATCCGCGACTGGTGTATTTCCAGACAGTTATGGTGGGGACACAGAATTCCGGCTTATTACTGTGATGAGTGCGGTGAAGTAGTTGTTGCAAGAGAAATGCCTGAGAAATGCCCGAAATGCGGATGTACACATCTTCATCAGGATGAGGATACACTGGATACCTGGTTCAGTTCTGCATTATGGCCATTCTCCACACTTGGCTGGCCGGAGAAAACACCGGAACTGGAATATTTCTATCCGACAGATGTACTTGTTACAGGATATGACATCATCTTCTTCTGGGTTATCCGTATGGTATTCTCTGCTCTGGAGCAGACTGATCAGGTTCCGTTCCATCATGTACTGATCCATGGTCTGGTACGTGACTCCCAGGGACGCAAGATGAGTAAATCACTGGGCAATGGTATTGATCCACTGGAAGTCATTGACAAGTATGGCGCAGATGCACTTCGTCTGACACTGATTACCGGAAATGCACCGGGAAATGACATGCGGTTCTACTGGGAGCGTGTGGAGGCATCCCGTAACTTCGCCAATAAAGTATGGAATGCATCCCGTTTTATCATGATGAATCTGGATGGATTTGAACTCCATACGCCGTCAAAGGATGAGTTACATGCAGCAGACAAGTGGATTCTTTCCAAGGTGAATACCCTTGCAAAAGATGCCACAGAAAATATGGATAAATTTGAACTCGGAATTGCCGTACAGAAAGTATACGATTTTATTTGGGATGAGTTCTGTGACTGGTACATTGAGATCGCAAAAGTCCGTACCTATAAAAAGGATGAAGATCCGGTATCTGCCAATGCGGCACTGTGGACCTTAAAGACCGTACTGACCGAGGCATTGAAACTGTTACATCCGTATATGCCATTTATCACGGAAGAAATCTTCTGTACCTTACAGTCAGAGGAAGAGACGATTATGCTCTCCAAGTGGCCGGAGTACAAAGAAGAGTGGAACTTCCCGGCAGAGGAAGCAGCCATTGAGCACTGTAAGGATCTCGTTAAGGGAATCCGTAATGTCCGCACAGAAATGGATGTTCCGCCATCAAGAAAGGCAAAGCTTTATATTACATCTGAGGATGCAGGGCTTCGCACTGTTTTTGAAGAAAATAAGGAAGTATATGTAAATCTTGCTTCTACCAGCGAGATTATAGTACAGGCAGACAAAAACGGTATCAGTGAGGATGCGGTTTCCGTTGTGATTCCGGGAGCAGTTCTTTATCTGCCACTGGAGGATCTGGTAGATTTTGAAAAAGAAAAAGAGCGTTTGCATAAAGAAAAAGATAAGCTGACGAAGGAACTTGCACGTTCTAAGGGCATGCTTTCCAATGAAAAATTCTTAAATAACGCAAAACCGGAAAAGGTACAGGAAGAGAAAGACAAGCTGGCAAAGTATGAGCAGATGATGGCTCAGGTAGAAGCGCGGCTGGCACAAATGAAATAAATGGTTTCGGATTTCTATAGCAGAGAGGGGAAAATGCCATGGAAGATATTTCAATGAGAGGTGCGGTTGTCCGGATTTCACAGGATAGTATGGAAGCATATTTGACATTGCAGCCGCCGGAGGCCGGAGAGGGATACACATTATCAGAGCTGGTGCGGTATATCCGCACCCAGCGGGTAACCAATGGAATTGACGAAGCGGCGATCCAGGAGATGATCGATGGCGGAGTGTACATGAGAGATGTATGTATTGCAAAAGGACAGCCACCGGTCAATGCAGAAAACGGCCGCTATGAACTTCATTTCAATCCGGCTGTGGATGGAAAACCAAAGGTCAATGAGGATGGTTCCATAGATTACTGGAGCATCCGTACAGTGGAGATGGTAAAAGAAGGTCAGGCAATTGCCACCTACTATCCACCAACCGAGGCGGTAAACGGGATGAATGTTTCGGGAAAGCCGATACTGGCAGTCCGTGGCAAGCCATTGCAGCCACTCCGCGGAAAAGGATTTCACTGTACAGAAGACGGAAGTACTTATATTGCAGACCTGTCTGGAAAGATTGAAATGTCAAACGGAAAGATCCGGATATCCGCAGTTTATGAAATTCCCGGTGATGTGGGAATCGGTACAGGAAATGTGGAATATCACGGAGATGTTGTAATCCACGGTGGAATCAAACCGGGGGCAAAGGTAAGTACGAGTGGAAGTCTCACGGTAGACGGTATCTGCGAGAACTGTGTGATTGAAGCGGGAAAAGATATTGTCCTGCGAAGCGGTGTTCTCGGTGGAAACAAGACCAGTATTCGTGCAGGCGGGAATATCCACGCAAAATTTTTCGAATACTGTAAGGTGAAAGCCGATGGCTTTATTGAAGTGACTTATGCATTAGACAGTCATATGATCAGTTTTGATCATATTTATGTAACCGGAAAAAAGGGAAGTATCATTGGCGGATATGCCTACGCAATCAGTGGAATGGATGTGAATGTAATCGGAAATTCCACGGAAGTAAAGACACAGGTGCATGTCGGAGTCAGTGCGCAGATGCGGCAGGAACTGTCGGATCTGCAGAAATCCATTGAAGAAAATGGGGAAGTGATCAAGAAGATTACCACCGGGCTGAAACAGTTTGAACTGGTGGCTGCGAAAAAAGGAATTGATGTATCGAAAGATCCGCGCAGAACCGAGCTTCTTCGTGCCAAAATGAAAACGCAGGCAGATATTGCTGAAAGCCAAAAAGCGGTAGATCGTCTGGAAGAACTGGTCAAACGCGGGGAAAATGCAAAGATCAGTGTCGTACGCAAAGTGTATTCCGGATGTGTTGTAACCATTGACCAGCAGACGCTTACCGTAAAAGAACTGCAGGAATCCGTTTGTTTCCAGAAGAAAAAAGAAGGGGTTGTGATGATCTCTCTCAAGTAAACAGATGCAGTTTCTGTAATATTTCCGAGAAATAATGCGAATAAATTTACTTGCATATCCAATGCACTATATTATAATTAAGATACATGGGAACGCAGAACCTGTATATCGCAAAAAGGAGCAGGAGAAATGATTAATTTTGAAAAAGAGCTGAAGAATTTTCAGCCGAGTCTGGAAGTAGAAGAAGCCGAGGCTGCAATTTATAACCATGATCTGACAGATGTAACGGATATTATTACCGAAATATTGCGTGATGTACGTCAGAATGGACAGCAGTTAGGACAGTAATGAAAAAGAGGAAGAAATGATTTGTTATAAATGTGGACAGGAGGTTGGAAATGCAAAGCGCTGCCCGAATTGCGGGGCAGATCTTTCCGTATTTTTGAAAGTGCGTCACATTTCCAACGCGTATTATAATCTGGGGCTGGAACAGGCGGGCGTGAGAAATCTTTCCGGAGCGATTGTCAGCCTGAAAAACAGTCTGAAGTTTAATAAATATAATATTGATGCACGAAATCTTCTGGGATTGATTTATTGCGAGACAGGAGAAGTGGTAGATGCCTTAAGTGAATGGGTGATCAGCCGCAGTTATCAGCCGAAGGACAATCTTGCCAGTCATTATCTTGATGAGATCCAGCAGGACCGGGGAAGATTGGATTCCGTAAATCAGACGATTAAAAAATATAACCAGGCATTGCACTATTGCAAGCAGGACAGTCGGGATCTGGCAATTATCCAGCTGAAAAAGGTACTTTCGCTGAATCCGAAGCTTGTCAAGGCACATCAGCTGCTGGCGCTTCTTTATCTGCAGGACAATAAGCTGGAACTGGCAAAAAAAACTTTGCGCAATGCGGGAAAGATTGATACAAATAATACAACCACCCTGCGTTATCTGCGCGAAGTGAATGCAAGACTGAAGGAAAAAAGTCCTTCCAAAAAGCCGAAGGATGATGATCTGATTTCTTATCAAAGTGGAAATGAGACCATTATCATGCCGAAGCGGTTTAAGGAATCTTCGATTGGGGCAACACTGGTATATATTGTGATCGGACTGATTGTGGGTACTGCGATTACCGCATTTCTGATCGTGCCGAGCGTTCGCAACAAGGCAAAAGAAGATGCACAGAGAAAACTGGTTGAAGCGAGTGATACCATTTCCACGAATGGACAGACAATCAAAGATCTGGAAGGACAGATGGAGGATCTGAAAAATCAGCTGGAAGAGCAGACGACCAACAACGAAAAGGTCAAGGTTCAGATATCCACTTATGAAAATCTCCTGCAGGCATGTGTTTCCTATTATGGATCAAAGGATGTGACGACTGCGGGAAAGACACTGGATAAAGTAAAGACGAAGTATCTGTCCGACAAAGCTAAAACCATATATGATGATATCAATGGGGAGGTACAGGATAAGTATCTGAATCAGCTTTACAAGGAAGGCTATAGTTTGTACTCCCGTGGAAAGTATAAGGACGCCATCGATACATTAAAACAGATTACGGATGAGCAGGAAGATTTCCAGGACGGATCAGCTGCCTATTATCTGGCACAGTCCTACCGGAAAAACGGGGACCTGAAATCTGCAAAACCGTATTATCAGTATGTAATTGAAAATTATCCGGATACGGAGCGGGCGAGAACGTCACAGAATTATGTAGACGCACAGGAATAAAAAGGAACACATTGCATTACAAAAGACACTACAGTACAGGTTACTGTCGGTGTCTTTTTTTGCTTATTTATAAAGAAGTAAGGGAAAGGAAGAGGTTTTATATGGAAGCAGCATATCGAAAGGAAGCGGACTGCATGATTGTGCCGATGCCGCGGGAGGTGGATCATCATGTGGCAGGCAATATGAGCAGGGAAATAGATCTGTTGGCGGAAAGCTGGCATGTTCACAGGATTGTATTTGATTTTGCGGGGACTGATTTTATGGACAGTTCCGGAATCGGTATATTAATAGGAAGAAAAAAGACGATGGACATGCATGCAGGAAAAGTGACAGCGGTAAATCTGGGAGAACGGGTGTATAAAATATTTGAAAAATCCGGGTTGTTTCAGATTATTTCATTGGAAGAGGAGGAAAAATAAAATGGTGCAGGAAAATCATATGCAGGTTCATTTTGATGCAAAATCCGTAAATGAGGGATTGGCACGCATGGTTGTGACCGCATTTATGACAAATATGAATCCGACGCTGGAGCAGATTGCAGATGTAAAGACAGCAGTGAGTGAGGCTGTGACAAATGCCATTATCCATGGATACGAAGATGAAACGAAACAGGTGGAACTGACCTGTGACCAAAACGGTCAGCAATTGGTGGTAACGGTGGAAGATCACGGAGTCGGAATTGAAGATCTTGAACAGGCATTGCAGCCTTTTTTTACTACAAAACCGGAATTGGAACGTTCCGGTATGGGCTTTTCCTTTATGGAGGCCTTTATGGATCGGATTGAGGTACGGTCAAAAAAAGGAGAAGGAACACGTGTGGTTATGTGGAAATACATAGAAAGGGAACGTGAGCAGTAAGATACCGGCAAAAGAGGAAAATGGACGACAGAACATCCAGAGGGCGCAGCAGGGAGACCGGAAGATCAGGCAGCAGATGATAACCGAGAATATGGGGCTGGTTTATATGGTGGCGAAACGATTCGCAAACCGGGGAACCGATTTGCAGGATCTGACACAGATCGGAGTGATTGGTCTGATCAAGGCGATCGACCGGTTTGACACTTCGCTATCCTACTCTTTTTCTACCTATGCGGTTCCGCTTATTATGGGGGAAATCCGGAGATTTTTACGGGATGACGGTATGATTCATACGAGTCGCCAGATGAAAGAACATGCAAGAAAAATAGCAATTGTCAGAGAACAAATGAAAAAGACACAAAATAAGGAGCCGACATTGCAGGAACTGGCGGAAAAGACAGGAATTGCCATTGAAGATCTGGTGGTGGCAATGGAAGCAGGAAGAGAGGTAGATTCTTTTTCGCGACCGGTGACGGAAAATGACGGAAAAGTGCTGACTTTGGAAGAAAAGCTGGAGGATAATCACCGGTTTGAAACTCCGCTTCTGAATCATATTGCATTGAAACAGGCGATCGACCAGCTGCCGGAGGAAGAAGCACAGCTGATAAAATTTCGCTATATGGACAATCTTTCCCAGGCAGAAACAGCAAAGCGCATGGGGAAAAATCAGGTATCCGTATCGCGCAGTGAGCGGAAGATACTGGAAAAACTTCGCAGAAAAATGTTGTAGCTACCACTTACAGGTACAGGGAAAATCTGGTATAATTTGCACGTAAAAGATCACAAAAGGGAGAAATTAACATGGGAGAATATTTGCAGGAAGCCGTGTTGCCGGTGCAGTACGACAATTATGTGTTTGATTTGTACGGGACACTGGTGGATATCCACACAGAGGAAGATTTTCCAAACCTGTGGGAGAAACTGGCACTGTTTTTTGGATATTACGGAGCTGTTTATGAACCGGAGGAATTGCAGGGACGCTATGCGGCACTTGTCAGCGACTATGAGCACGCACTGAAAAAGACGCTGGAAGAAGACAGGCATTATGCACATGAGGCATCCCCGGAGATTGAGATCGGGGAAGTATTTAAAAAACTGTATCAGGAAAAAGGAATCATGGCAGATAAGGAGCTTGCCATACATACCGGACAGTTTTTCCGGGTACTGTCTACCGATTATGTCCGTTTGTATCCGGGGACAAAGCAGATGCTTGCCAGCCTGAAGAAAATAGGAAAAAAGGTATATCTTTTATCAAACGCCCAGCGTATTTTTACCGCATATGAAATGAATGTTTTAGGGATTACACCATTTTTTGATGATATTTTGATCTCATCGGATTATCAGACGAAAAAACCGGACGAACGTTTCTTCCATATACTGTTGGAACGGCATAAGCTGGATGTGACACGTTCCCTGTATATCGGAAATGACAGCCGTTGTGATGTCGGTGGTGCAAAAGGTGTCGGAATGCAGGTGTTTTATGTAAATTCCAATATTTCCCCGAAAAATGATGACGGAAAAGAGGCAGACTATATTGTAGAGAATTTTTGTGCCTGGAAGGAGGTAACCATATGAGTAAATTAAAACCAGGAAAAGTAGCAATTATCGGATGTGGTTTTGTCGGGTCTGCATCTGCGTTTGCCCTGATGCAGAGCGGATTATTTACCGAGATGGTGCTTTTGGATGCAAACCATCAGAAAGCAGAAGGGGAAGCCGAAGATATCGTACACGGAATTCCGTTTGGAAGACCGATGCAGATTTATGCCGGAGATTATGATGATATTGCGGATGCAGCCATTATTGTAATTACAGCAGGTGCAAATCAGAAGCCGGACGAAACCAGACTGGATCTGGTGCACAAAAACATTGCAATTTTCCAGTCGATTATTCCGGAAATTACAAAAAGGGATTTTGAAGGAATTCTTCTGATTGTCGCAAATCCGGTAGATATTCTGACTTACACGGCGCAGAAACTGTCCGGTTATCCGGAAAACCGGGTAATTGGTTCCGGAACTGTGCTGGATTCTGCCAGACTGAAGTATCATCTGGGACAGCATCTGGGAGTGGACAGCAGAAGTGTACATGCTTTTATCGTGGGAGAACACGGGGACAGTGAGATTGCGGCATGGAGCAGTGCGAATATATCCGGAATACCGCTGGACAATTTCTGTGAGATGCGGGGGCACTATAATCATGTGGAAGCAACGGAACGTATCGCCGCGGAGGTAAAACAGAGTGCCTATGAGATTATTTCCAAAAAAGGAGCCACATATTATGGAATTGCCATGTCAGTTAAGCGCATCTGCGAAGCAATCATAAGAGATGAAAAATCAATTCTGCCGATTTCGACCATGCTGCACGGAGAGTATGGAATCTCAGACGTGGTGTTAAGTCTGCCGTGTATCGTTGGCCGCGATGGCTATGAAACCAAGGTTCCAATCGATCTGGATCAGGAGGAAGTTTCCAGACTGCATGAGTCTGCAAATACGCTGAAAGAAGTTCTTTCGGAGTTCTTTGCCGAAAATTAGTTTTTTTGTGCTTGCATTTTGGGGAAGAAAGGGGTAGAATACCACAGTGGGTAGAGCAAAGGCGTCGTAATGTATGTACGACGCCTCTTTTTATATATAAAGTGTATGACCATGTGAGAAATATACAAATATGACATATAGTTTATATAAAAAAAACGTTTTACTTTTTACAATATGACAAATATAATAGCTTTTGATTCAAAAGTTAAGAAAGGAAGTGAGACTGTTGGATGCGTTGGTAAAGAATCTGATGGAGGAGCTGAATTGCGATACCGTCTTTACAATCCCGCTGTTTGGTGGCATTCCGATCTATGAATCGGTTGTTGTTACATGGATCATCATGGCGGTCATTCTTCTTTTGTGTCTGATCCTTGTCAGAGGACTTAAAGTTGAGAATCCAAGCCGTAAGCAGGTAGTACTTGAACTTGCTGTTTCAAAACTGTATGGATTCTTTGAGGACACGATAGGAGAAAACGGTAAAGCGTACATTCCGTACCTGGCAGCAGTTGCCATCTACATAGGAATTGCCAACCTCATCGGCCTATTAGGCTTCAAGCCGCCGACAAAAGACATGAATGTCACGGTAGCGCTTGCATTGATGAGTATCATCTTAATTGAAGCAGCAGGAGTGAGAAAGAAAGGTACCAAAGGCTGGTTAAAGAGTTTTGCGGAACCGATGCCTGTAGTTCTTCCAATTAACATTCTTGAGATATTCATCAAACCATTATCACTTTGTATGCGATTGTTTGGAAACGTACTTGGTTCCTTCGTTATTATGGAGTTACTGAAGATGGTGGTTCCACCCGTACTTCCAGCAATATTCAGTTGTTACTTTGATATTTTTGACGGACTGATTCAGGCATACGTATTTGTGTTCCTTACAGGCTTGTTCATCAAGGAAGCAACGGAGTAACACACTAATTAACTGAGAAAAGAAAAGGAGAAAACATTATGTCAGCATCATTATTTGTAGCAATCGGAGCAGGAGTAGCAGTATTAACAGGTATCGGAGCAGGTCTTGGAATCGGTAAGGCAACAGGTTCTGCAGTAGACGCTATCGCAAGACAGCCGGAAGCAGAGGGTAAGATTTCCAAAGCATTACTTCTTGGTTGTGCACTTGCCGAGGCAACCGCTATTTACGGTTTCGTTATTGCATTACTTATCATTCTTTTCTTAAAATAATGATTACCTGCGTAATTATTACATTAAGAAAGGAGCAGTAAACTATGCTGAGTTTAAATCCATGGGATATCTTGTGGACGATCGTAAATCTGCTTGTTTTATATGCAATCTTTCGTAAGTTTTTGTTTCAGCCGGTCATGAATATCATTCATGAGAGAGAGGACATGATCAACAAACAGTTCGAGGATGCCCAAAAACAGCAGGACGATGCAGCGCAGATGAAGAGTGAGTATGAGAACCAGTTAAAGGGTGCCAGAGAAAAGGCAGATCAGATCATTCTCGATGCAAAGACACGTGCACAGGAAGAATATAACAATAAAATGGAAGCAACCAGAGCCGAAGCAGATCATATGCTTGAGAAAGCAAAGAGTGATATTGCAAATGAGCAGGAAAAGGCAACCAGAGATGCTCAGGCAAAAATCGCAGAACTTGCTTTGCTGGCTGCTAAGAAGATTATGAAGACGGGTGAAGCACATGACGCAGGCAGCAGTAAATAGTGCCAAGGTATTATACCGGCTGTCTGTCAGCAGAGAGGATGTCGAAAAAGCAGAAAAGCTTTTCTTTATGACACCGCAACTGCAGAAAGTTCTGACGAGCCCGGTCGTACCGGCAGCAAAAAAGTACGAAATTATTGATCAGGTATTTGCACTGGAAACGACAGAGGACGTGCTGGTTCGTTACATGAAGATCATGTGCCGGATTGGCAACATGGACGAGATGCAGGACATTTTCCAATATTATTATAGATACTGGGATCAGATGCATCACGTGGTTCGTGCGGACCTGGTTTATGCCGAGGCTCCAAGCAAAGATGAGGAGAAAGAGGCAAAAGCAATTCTGGATAAAAATTATCCGGATAGTGAAATTACCCTGACGCAGAGCATAGACGAGTCACTGATTGGTGGCTATGTCGTTAAGGTTGGATACAAAGAGTTTGACCATAGTTATGAAGGACGTCTGCGTCAGTTAGAAAGAAAACTTACAGGGAGGTGACCCCTTTGGGCGCTATTAGTGCAACAGATATTATCTCCATTATTCAAGGTGAGATCGAAAATATCAATTGGGATGAGGAAAGCCGTGAGACAGGTGAGGTCATCTGGGTCGGTGATGGAATCGTTACCGTATACGGAATTGATCATGCAATGTATGGCGAGATCGTAGCCTTTGAAAACGGAGTCAAAGGAATGGTTCAGGATGTCAGACAGAATGAAATCGGTATTATTCTTTTTGGTCGTGATACCGGAATCAAAGAAGGAACCAAAGTGGTTCGTACCAAGAAAAAAGCCGGTATTCCGGTCGGTGATGCGTTTGTAGGAAGAGTAATCAATGCACTCGGTGAGCCGATTGACGGAAACGGTGATGTAAAAGAGGATGATTATCGTCCGATCGAGCAGGAAGCTCCTGGTATCATCGACAGACAAAGCGTAGACACACCAATGGAGACCGGTATTCTTTCCATTGATTCCATGTTCCCAATCGGACGTGGACAGCGTGAGTTGATCATTGGTGACCGTCAGACCGGTAAGACATCCATTGCAACAGATACCATTATCAACCAGAGAGGCAAAGATGTAATCTGTATTTACGTTGCCATTGGTCAGAAGGCATCTACCGTTGCAAAGATTGTAAATACATTAAAGAAACATGATGCCATGGATTATTCCATCGTAGTATCTTCTACAGCCAGTGATCCGGCATCTTTACAGTACATAGCTCCATATGCAGGAACTGCCATGGCAGAATATTTTATGCACAAGGGCAAGGATGTTCTCATTGTATATGATGATCTGTCCAAGCATGCGGTTGCATACCGTGCAATTTCCCTTCTGCTTGAGCGTTCCCCGGGACGTGAGGCTTATCCTGGTGATGTATTCTACTTACACTCCAGACTGCTTGAGCGTTCCAGTCATCTGAGTGACAAGTTAGGTGGCGGTTCCATCACCGCACTGCCGATTATTGAAACACAGGCCGGTGATGTTTCCGCATATATTCCTACCAACGTTATTTCCATTACCGATGGTCAGATCTTCCTCGAGAGCAACCTGTTCAACGCAGGTATGAGACCAGCCGTAAACGTAGGACTTTCCGTATCCCGAGTCGGTGGTGCAGCCCAGACAAAGGCAATGAAGAAAGCATCCGGTAGTATCCGTATCGATCTGGCACAGTACCGTGAGATGGAAGTGTTCACACAGTTTGCTTCTGATCTGGATGATGCAACAAAAGCACAGCTGCAGCACGGAAAAGCTCTGATGGAGCTGTTGAAGCAGCCGCTGAGTCATCCGCTTTCCATGCATGAGCAGGTATTAACCCTGTGCATGGCAACGGACGGTGTATTCGATAAGATACCTACCAGACAGGTAAAACAGTATCAGAAAGATATCCTGGATTTCATGGATCTGAAACATCCGGAGATCGGAAAAGAAATTGAGCAGACAAAAGCTTTATCCGATGAACTGAGACAGAAAATCAAAGATGCTGCAGCAGAGTTCGCAGCAGAACAGTAAGCAGGTGTTACGATGGCAAATGCAAAAGAAATTCAGGATCGAATGAAGAGTATCAATGATACATTAAAGATTACAAATGCAATGTACATGATTTCTTCTTCGAAATTAAAGAAATCTAAAAAAATGCTGACGGACACAGAACCGTATTTCTTTACCCTGCAATCTGAGATGAGCCGTATTCTGCGGCATTTGCCGGATCTGGACAGTATTTATTTCAGGTCCACAGATGAGATTCCGGAAGAAGAAAAACGGATCGCTTATATGGTGGTTACGGCGGATAAGGGACTGGCAGGATCTTACAACCACAATATTTTAAAAATTGCGGAAGAGGAACTTGCAAAGCACCCGAAACGTCAGCTGTATGTGCTTGGTGAAGTCGGAAGACATTATTTTGAAGAACGTGGAATTGAGATCAACAAACAGTTCCATTATACGATTCAGAATCCGACATTGAACCGTGCACGAAATATCTCTGAGGAACTTCTCGAAGATTACCGTCAGGGAGAGTTTGATGAAATCTATATCATTTATACCTCAATGGTCAATGCGATGCAGGAAGAAGCAGAAATCCTGCAGCTGCTTCCACTGAAAAAAGCAGATTTCCACAACGTGGAGATTCCGCTGGATGTCAGACGTGAGGAGCTTGCCCTGCGTCCATCGGCAGATGCAGTGATGAATCGTATTGTTCCGGACTATGTGGTAGGATTTGTTTATGGTGCGCTGGTAGAATCCTTCTCCTGCGAGCAGAATGCCCGTATGATGGCGATGGAGGCAGCAACCAACAGCGCAAAGGATATGCTTCATGAGCTGGATATCATGTATAACCGTGCCAGACAGGCAGCGATTACCCAGGAGATCACAGAGGTAATTGCGGGAGCAAAATCCCAGAAGCGCAAGAAAAAGAGATAATGGAGGCCTAGGATGAAAACAGGAAAAATCATACAGGTTATGGGACCTGTTGTGGACGTTGAATTTGAAGACGAAGAATTGCCTGCAATCAGAGACGCTCTGGAAGTACAAAATGGTGACAAAAAATGTATCATGGAGGTTGCACAGCATATAGGAAATAATACGGTACGCTGTATTATGCTTGCAGCCAGTGAAGGACTTCACCGTGATATGGAAGTCATTGCAACCGGAAGCGGTATCAAGACACCAGTTGGTGAGGCAACACTGGGACGTCTGTTCAACGTATTAGGAGAAACAATTGATGACGGAAAGCCGATCGGGGATGCTCCAAAGTGGGTGATCCACAGAGAGCCGCCAGCATTTGAAGATCAGAACCCTGCAGAGGAAATCTTAGAGACCGGTATCAAGGTCATCGACTTACTTGCCCCATATGCAAAGGGTGGTAAGATTGGTCTGTTCGGTGGTGCCGGTGTAGGGAAAACCGTATTGATCCAGGAGCTGATCAGTAATATTGCAACAGAGCACGGTGGATATTCCATTTTCACCGGTGTCGGGGAGCGTTCTCGTGAAGGAAATGATCTGTGGACCGAAATGGGCGAATCCGGTGTACTTGAAAAAACAGCCTTAGTGTTTGGACAGATGAATGAGCCGCCAGGGGCTCGTATGCGTGTCGCTGAGACCGGACTTACCATGGCTGAGTATTTCCGTGATGAGCAGCATAAAAATGTGCTTCTCTTCATTGATAACATTTTCCGTTTCACACAGGCCGGATCAGAGGTATCCGCACTGCTTGGACGTATGCCGTCAGCCGTAGGTTATCAGCCGACACTGGCTACGGAGATGGGTGAATTACAGGAGAGGATCGCTTCTACAAAGAATGGATCTATCACTTCCGTACAGGCTGTATATGTACCAGCCGATGACCTGACAGACCCGGCACCAGCTACGACATTCGCACATCTGGATGCAACAACCGTACTTTCCAGAAAGATCGTTGAGCAGGGTATTTATCCGGCGGTTGATCCTCTGGAGTCATCTTCCCGTATCCTTGAGCCGGATATTGTTGGGGAGGAGCATTATGAAGTTGCACGTAAAGTGCAGGAGATCCTTCAGAAGTATAAGGAATTGCAGGATATCATTGCAATTCTTGGTATGGAAGAGCTGGCAGATGAAGATAAAGTCCTGGTATACCGTGCAAGAAAGATTCAGAAGTTCCTGTCACAGCCGTTCCACGTAGCAGAGAACTTTACCGGTATCAAAGGTGTATATGTTCCTTTGAAAGAAACAATCCGCGGATTCAAGGCAATTTTAGATGGTGAGATGGATGAATATCCGGAGAATGCATTCTTCAATGCAGGAACCATCGAAGATGTCAGGAAGAAAGCAGAGCAGATGGAGCAGAACGCATAGCATAAAGAACGGAGATCATTATGGCAGGCAATACATTCTATTTAAAAATTATATCTGCGAACCGTGTGTTCTTTTCCGGAAGATGCCGTTCTCTGATCGTTCCGGAATATGATGGGCAGAAAGAAATTCTGGCCCATCATGAGGATATGGTCATCGCCATTGATGAGGGCGAGATGAGGTTTCAGCCGGAAGGCACGGATAACTGGGAATATGCAGTAGTCGGAATGGGATTTGTCGAGATCGTCAATAACCGTGTGACACTTCTCGTGGAGACTGCAGAGCGTCCGGAGGAAATCGATGTGGCAAGAGCCCGCGAAGCAAAAGAGCGTGCAGAGGAGCAGATGCGCCAGAAGCAGAGTATCCGTGAGTATTACCACTCAAGAGCTTCTCTTTCCCGTGCGATGGCACGTCTGAAAGGAACCAGCGGAAGAAAATAAAACAATAAAAAAGGATGCACGTTTTGTGCATCCTTTTTTTATCTGACATTATTCATTCATGGCAATCAGTTTTGCATACCATTGCAGGGAAGAAACCCATGCATGGGAAACATCCGGAATTTCGATGTTTTTAAGCACCAGCTGGCGGGAAACTTCCTGCCATTCTGCCGATTCGTATTTTACAATAAAGTGAAGCACTTCTGCCAGGGAACCGGTATGTTCCAGAAGGGCGGTGCGGATCTTGCCCGATACACGTACCATGGAGAGGGCTTCTTCCATGGAACAATCCAGAATAATATCCAGAATCGAGAAAAGACCGGTCAGAAACAGTTCCTGGGAACGCATTGCCATGCCAAAGACCGGTGCAAGATTTTCTGCAAACTTGGCACGCAGCAGGGAGAGGCGCATCAGCTCATTTGGCTTGTCTGAACACAGTTTCTCAATGACGGTTGTCTGAATCCAGCGCGTCAGATCCTTCTGGCCCAGCATTGAGACAGCAACCCGCACGGAAGTGATTTCGGAATTAAAGGAGCGTGTATTTGCAAGCCGCAGCAGGGAGATGATAAGAGCCGTGTCCTGACTGATAATATCAGCCGCTTTGGTCAGGTCAAAATCATCTTCTTCCATCAGATTCAGAAGCGAAATGTAATTGATCTTCAGGGGCGATACTTTATGTTCGCCGCGTGTGACCGGCATACGGAAAAAGGTTCCTTCAAATAAAGAAATTGTTTCTGCAGGACTGAGTTTTCCGAATGTTTCCATGTCCGGAATGTTGCTGGCACAGATACAGATATCCGGATACAGTTTGCGGAAATAGAAAGAAGCCTTGACGGCATCTATTTTCTGGCAGTCAATCAGAACGTAGTCCATCTGTGACAGAATCGGTGCGTAGTCTTCGTAGCAGTGAACAGGAAGATTACGGATTGCAAAATGATATCCGAATTCGCGCAGTTCGCGGATGCGGTCTGTATACATGGATACCGGAGGAAATGTCTGGTCAATCAGGAGAATCGGTGCATGGTTTGTATTTTTGCACTCGGACTCCAGACTGCTGAAAATAGAGATATTATTTAAAGATACAAAAATCGGTTTTCCTCCGGAGAGTGTGGTGGTTCCAAGCTCCTGAATCAGTTCCAGCCCGTCTACATAGGCAGCCCCGTCAAACTGTCTGGAACCAAGAAGGCTTGGGTTCATAAGAAAGTTATTTTTTCTGGTAAACAGAGAATAAGCACTAACGGACATATTCCGGTCAAAAAAAGGAATGAGTGTAAGCATCATAAGCGTATCTCCTATTCTATCATGTAAATCCCTGATGTAAGTTTGTCTTTGGATTTATTATACTATATAATGCTTAAAGAAACAAATATTTTGTGCAATGTGGTGAAAAAAGAAACAAAGCAGTTGACAAATGAAAGAGGATATGGGTAAAATACAAAAAGATAATAAACAGGGAGTAGTTTGCATCCGGTGTGTCCGGGTGTTGTGCAGGCCGTCATCACGTTACAGGAAAGCTGGAACCGGGCTGTACACGAAGAAACGAGACTTTTTATTGCATTATTCTGGTGCAAAAAAGTCCCGTTTCTTTTTTTGTACCACAACACAGGGAGGGCATGCCATGAAAAAATACTGGAAGTATTCCAAAGAGCAGCTAAGAGACGTATTTTCTACTACGGAGCAGGGATTATCCGAAATGCAGGTGAAAAAAATCCGGGAAACATGTGGGGAAAATATACTGGAAGAGGGAAAAAGACCCGGGCTTCTGAGGGTGTTTTTGTCACAGTTTGCAGATTTACTCATTGTCATTTTGCTGATCGCCGCGCTTATTTCCATGTTTTCCGGAAATGCAGAGAGTACGATTGTAATCGCGGTTGTCCTGGTGATGAATGCAGTTTTGGGAACGGTGCAGCACCAGAAAGCGGAAAAATCACTGGACAGTCTGAAAAATCTGTCTGCACCGTGTGCAAAAGTCATTCGGGAAGGGAAAAAGAAGGAGATCCCTTCGAGGGAACTGGTTCCTGGAGATCTTGTGGAACTGGAAGCTGGTGACATGGTTGTGGCAGATGGAAGGATTCTGGATAATTATTCTCTGCAGGTCAATGAGAGTGCGCTGACTGGAGAATCCACCAATGTAGAAAAGACACAAGGCAGTCTGCCGGAGGATCTGCCGCTGGCAGACCGCAGAAACATGGTATATTCCGGAAGCCTGGTCACTTATGGACGCGCACAGGTTCTGGTTACAGGAACAGGGATGCATACAGAGATCGGAAAGATTGCCGGGATGATGAATGATATCCGGGAGCGTAAGACACCATTACAGGTGAGTCTGGATCAGTTCAGCAGAAAGCTGGCAGTTCTGGTTATGGGAATTTCAGCAGTGGTACTGGGGTTATGTTTATACCGTAAAATGCCGCTTCTGGATGCATTGATGTTTGCGGTTGCACTTGCGGTAGCCGCCATTCCGGAAGCACTCAGTTCAATCGTGACCATTGTGCAGGCGATGGGAACACAGAAGATGGTAAAGGAAAATGCCATCGTCAGAAAGCTGAAGGCAGTGGAGAGCCTTGGGTGTGTATCGGTGATCTGTTCGGATAAAACCGGGACGCTGACACAGAATAAGATGACCGTACAGAAAGTTTATGTGGACGACAGGGAATATCTGCCCGGACAGCTTTCCATGGAAGAACAGCTGCACAGATATCTGGTCTACGATGCGGTGCTTAGCAATGATGCGACATTGGAGAACGGAAAAGGAATCGGAGATCCGACCGAATATGCCCTGTTGGAAATGTTTCGTAAAATTCCCGCACCGAAAGGGGGAATGATGGGCGAAGGCGGTTACCGGGAAGAAATGCTTCGAAGCTGTATGAAACGTCTCGAAGAGGTTCCGTTTGATTCTGAGCGGAAACGGATGAGCACAAGATATTGCCTGCACGGGGTCGGAACCATTCTGACCAAAGGGGCACCGGATGTATTGCTGGAACGCTGTGATTTTGTCCGGAAAAGTACCGGAATTGTTCCACTTGATCCGACGGAGACAGAAAAAATCAAAAAAAAGATTGCGGAATTTTCCGGGCAGGGACTGCGTGTGCTGGCATTTGCGTATAAAGAGAGTGAAGGACCGCTGACCATAGAAAGCGAAGAAAATCTGATCTTTCTCGGGCTGATTGCCATGATGGATCCGCCAAGACCGGAAGCCATTCAGGCGGTTGCCGATGCAAAGAGAGCAGGAATCCGCACGGTCATGATTACAGGGGATCACAAAATTACCGCGCGTGCGATTGCAAAACAGCTTGGAATTTATCAGGAAGGGGATCTGGCTGTGACCGGAAGGGAGTTAGATGCCATGAGTGAGAAGGAATTGCAGGAAAAACTGGAAAAAATCTGTGTATATGCCAGAGTTTCGCCGGAACATAAGATAAGAATTGTAAAGGCATGGCAGAAAAAAGGACGGATTGTTTCCATGACGGGGGATGGTGTCAACGATGCACCGGCATTAAAACGCGCAGATATCGGAGTGGCAATGGGGATTACAGGAACAGAAGTGGCAAAAGATGCGGCAGACATGATTCTTTTAGATGATAATTTTGCGACCATCATTCAGGCGGTGGTGAATGGAAGAAATGTATACCGGAATATAAAGAATGCTATTTTGTTTTTGCTGTCCGGCAATATGGCAGCGATTCTGGCGGTACTGTATACTTCACTTGCAGGACTTCCGGTTCCGTTTGCACCGGTGCATCTGCTTTTTATCAATTTGCTGACGGATTCGCTTCCGGCAATTGCGATTGGCATGGAGCCGGCAGATGCAGCACTTTTAGAGGAAAAACCAAGGGATCCTTCTGCCGGAATACTGACCGGTTCGTTTCTGGGGAAAATTGTGGCAGAGGGAGCGTTGATTGCGTGTCCGGTCATGACTTCTTATTATATAGGGCTGCAGCAGAGTACCGCGCTTGCAGCAACGATGGCTTTTGCAACGCTGACACTGGCACGCCTGTTTCATGGGTTTAACTGCCGGAGCAAAAAGTCCATGGCACGGGTTGGACTTGGGTCCAACAAGTACAGCATGGGAGCATTTTTTGGTGGATGTATTCTTTTGGGGCTGGTACTTTGCGTTCCGTTTTTTGAGAGGCTGTTCGATGTGGCGGAAATGGGAGTGCTGATGTATGGGTATATTCTGCTGCTGGCATTTGTGCCGACATTGGTGATTCAGATGGTAAAAATGGTCAGGGAAAAAATGCAGGAAGGTTTGTAATTTACTCCTCTTTACTTTAGCATGATAACATGATAATATGGTAAACATGTAGTAAACAGAAGAATTAATAATTAATGGAGGAACATTATGAAAAAGAAACTTGCAGTATTGCTGGTAGCAGCGCTGACACTTGGTATGACTGCCTGTGGTGCATCCAAAGGAGCAGGAGATACCGGAAAGAGCGAAAAGAGCATGGTATATGCAGTAGAGGCAGGATCTGCCGGAGAAGAAGCAGCAAAAGAAAAGGGATTTCAGTACAATTCCGTTTCGTCCCAGGCAGATGCCCTGATGGAAGTTGCTTCCGGTACATCTGATGCAGCGATCATTGACCTTCTGATGGCAGGTGCCATGATTGGTGAGGGCACCAGTTATCCGAATCTGAAGCATACAGACGAACTTACGACCGAGGAGTATGGCGTTGGATGCCGGAAAGGATCGGATCTGGCTTCTTATATCAATCAGGTGTTTGCTGACTCTTATAAAGACGGAAGCATGGAAAAAATTGCCGAAACCTACGGTGTTCAGGAAGCACTTGTAGAGCAGAAAGATGCCACCTTTGAACAGTCCCCAAAAGACAGTGACGTGGATTACATCAAGGGAAGAGGAAAACTGGTTGTCGGTGTGACCGATTTTGAGCCGATGGATTATAAGGATAAAGATGGAAACTGGATCGGTTTTGATGCAGATATGGCAAAACTTGTCGGAGAAAAACTTGGTGTAGAGGTTGATTTTGTAGAGATCGACTGGGACAACAAGGTCATGGAACTGAATTCCAAGAATATCGATGTCGTATGGAATGGAATGACTCTGACGAGCGAGGTAACTTCTGCAATGGAATGTACCAATGCTTATTGTAACAATGCACAGGTAGTTGTCGTACCAGAGGGGAAATAAATCATGTTCTGGACAGTAACACAGTCACTTTTGACAGGTCTTGCCACCACTTTTGAAATTTTTATACTGACACTGATTTTTGCGCTGCCGCTTGGGCTGGTGCTGGCATTTGGCCTGCTCAGCAAGTTTAAACCGCTGCAGCGTCTGGTTCAGATTCTGGTCTGGATCATCCGTGGAACACCTCTGATGCTTCAGCTGATCATTATTTTCTATGGACCGGGGCTCTGGCTCCATACGACCGTCTGGAGCGGAAATGAGAGCGGACGGATCACTGCAACCGTAGTGGCATTTGTGATTAATTATGCGTGCTATTTTTCTGTGATTTTCCGTGGAGGAATCGAGGGAGTTCCGGCCGGACAGAGGGAAGCCGGACAGGTGCTTGGCATGACAAAGCATCAGATCTTTTTCAAAATCACATTGCTTCAGATGATCAAGCGCGTTGTACCACCGATGTCAAACGAGATCATTACGCTTGTAAAAGATACCTCTCTTGCGCGTATCATTGCAGCCTATGAGCTGACCTTTGCCGGTGCTGCGTTTATGAAATCCGATGGCCTGACCTGGCCGCTGTTTTACACCGGTGTATTTTATCTTATTTTTATTGGTATTTTGACGCTTTTATTTAATTATATTGAGCGTAAGCTGGATTACTTTAAGTAGGAGGATAACATGGCAATCTTAGAGGTATCACATATAGAAAAACATTTCGGCAGAACGAATGTATTAAAAGATGTCAGTTTCTCCATGGAAACTGACTTTGCCGGGAAAAATTCTGGCAGTTTGCCTCTGCATACTGCCTTTTTTCACACGAGCGATCACATTGAACCTGCCGCAGTCGGTGCGGAATGCGTATTTCTTAGGAGATGCCGCATATTCCGATTTTGAGCAGTTGTGCCGGGAATGGTTTCTCCTGGCCATTGCGGCGGCGGCAGTGGGCTGGTTCTGCTATGAGCAGATCACACTCCGTCCCAAACGAAAACTGCCGCTGACCCGCATCATGACAGTTGTATTTCTCTTTTTGGGGATCTATCTGCTCCTGGGACTGCTGTCCTCTGTGACATCGGACTATGCCGGACAGACATGGATGGGCATTTATATGCTCTATGAGGGCTATCTGGCGCTTGTGGGGTATGCAGTCGTATTTGCGGCGGCGTGGTATTGGATCGACCGCAAAGAGGTGCTGGACTTCACAAAGACCTGTCTCACAGTTCTGGCAATCGTCCTGGGTGTGCTGGCGCTGCTGGAACACTACGGAATGTGCTATTACAACAATTTCCTGGTGCAAAAGCTGGGCGCTCTGCCGGGGACCGTTGGCTACGGTGACGGCGTAGTGATGACGTTCGGCAATGCGGACTACTTTGGAATGTACTGCGCAATGCTTTTTCCGCTTATGACAGCGCTGATCGCACGAGAGGGTACGACCAAGCGTCTGGTTGCACAGCTGATCGCAGCGGTTCTGCTGGCGGCAGCGCTGCTGTTGTCTCACGTTATGAACGCAATTCTCATCGGTTTTGGACTGACATTGATTTTCCTGGTGGTCTGGGCATTCCACACCAACTGGAAACGTGCTGTCAAAGGCGGCATCTGCGGTGCAGCGGCGGCGGCTGTCGTGATCGGCGGATTCGGCTTTTTGTGGAGCAGGAGCGGCGATACCTTTTCTGAAAAGTTCCGTCAT
>OHIN01000664.1_pt1 | contig 22473 bp, 17 predicted proteins | sample 1568261 | NCBI WGS metagenome assembly OHIN01 (sample SAMEA3879578, study PRJEB24766) | human gut metagenome | biome: human-associated habitat; feature: feces | place: USA | collected 1985/1987
TGCCGAAACTTGGCTTAAATCACCAAAAAGATCATCTGTAGTGATTTCAAGATTTTCCATTGTTTTCTCTGAAAGCTAAAATCGGTTTAAATTCAAACACACTCTTAATATAGCAAAAGAGCAGTCGCGACGCGACTGCTCTTTCTATCTATTGTTGCGTGTATCAAAAAAATGCGCGGCGGATCTCGTCGACGCAGTCGAGCTTCTCCCATGTGAACAGCTCGACATCGCGTACTATCGGCTCATCCTCGTAGCGCGAGCGGAACACTTTGCGCACAGTCTCGGGGCGTCGGCCCATATGGCCGTAGGATGCCGTCTCGCGATAGATAGGATTGCGGAGCTTCAGCCGTTCCTCGATGGCGCGAGGACGCAGGTCGAACATCTCCTCGACCTTGCGGGCGATCTCGGAATCACTCATGCCGTTTTTCGCCGTTCCATAAGTGTTGACAAACACGCTGACAGGTTCCGCCTCACCGATGGCATAGGCCACCTGCAGCAACACCTCGCGGGCCACTCCGGCGGCCACAAGGTTCTTGGCGATATGCCGGCAGGCGTAAGCCGCCGATCGGTCCACTTTCGAGGGATCCTTGCCGGAGAAGGCGCCGCCGCCATGAGCCCCGCGGCCGCCGTAGGTGTCGACGATAATCTTACGGCCTGTCAGACCCGTGTCGGCATGAGGACCGCCAAGCACGAACTTGCCGGTGGGATTCACATGCAGGATAAGCTTGTCGTCGAAAAGGTTCTGTATCTCCACAGGCAGCTTGGCCTTGACACGGGGCAGAAGAACCTCCTCCACATCCTTGCGGATCTGTTCGAGCATCCGGCGGTCGGCCTGCTCATGAGCCTCTTCGGTATCGTCGAGAGGCGCCACGAACTCATCATGCTGTGTCGAAACGACAATCGTATGTATGCGCACGGGGCGATGATTCTCATCATATTCCACCGTCACCTGACTCTTGGCATCGGGACGGAGATAGGTTGTGAGCTTCCCTTTGCGGTAGTAGGTCATCTGCTTTCCTTCGCGGCGTATGTCGGCGAGTTCGCGCAGAAGAAGATGCGAGAGGTCGAGAGTCAGTGGCATATAGTTCTCGGTCTCGTCGACGGCATAGCCGAACATCATTCCCTGATCGCCTGCACCCTGCAGCTCCTCGCGACTCTGTCCCTCTTCGCCGACGCGGCTCACACCGCGGTCGATATCCTCGCTCTGTTCATGGATGGCGGAAAGGATACCGCAGGCATCGCCGTCGAAGCGGTAGGCACCGCGGTCGTAACCTATGTCGGTGATGAGCTTGCGCGTCACGTTCTGTATATCGACGTATGCCTGCGAGCTGACCTCGCCGGCCACAACCACCTGACCCGTGGTGCAGAGTGTCTCGATAGCCACATGACTCTGCGGGTCGCGTGCAAGGAATTCATCGAGAAGAGTATCGCTGATCTGGTCGGCCACCTTATCGGGATGGCCCTCGGAAACCGATTCCGAAGTAAAAAGATAATTCATCGTTATATTCTATTTTTTAAGTTTCACAAAAAAAGCGGCCGCTGCTGCGGTCGCTCGTTGAATGCATACTGTCGTCGGGAAGGGATTGCGGCGCGGGCACGCGCCGTCATTCCGTTGATGCAGTTTTAGCATTTTTTCGAGTGGTTGCAAGCAGCCAAATTTCTCCACTTTCGCCCCCCGGACCATATCCTATCCGGAAATCATTCGCAAATTTAATCATTTCTCCGCCAATTTCCAATTCCCCTTCCAATTTTTCATATTATTTCACATTGGAGCCTCACGTAGGGGCGCATCCGAACGTGCGCGGCATGCGACAAGGCTATCTCTGAACAATTATCGCGCTTTTACGATTCTTATGGAACAGAGTCTAAACTTTCTATGTAAACGATGCGCGAAATGGACACGGGAGTGAAAACGATTATACGGGAGGTGACGGCGATACCTACGCTGATGCACTGGCGCAGGGAGGTTATCGAGAATGTGTTCGGCGTCGAACCATCGAAGCGTCTGCTTGTGGCCAACCGCCAGTATTATCAGCGGAACATCGCCGCCGGCCGACATATAGCGGTAATTGCGGAGATGGAGGGCGCCGAGGCGGCCTGCGGGGCGATCTGTCTCTCGGAGGAGCTACCCTCGCCCGACAACCCCACCGGGAGATGCGCTTTTCTGATGAATATCTATGTGCGCAAGGAGTTTCGCGGACAGGGCATAGGCCGGGCCATCGTACGGTGGCTTGTGGATAAGGCGCGGCAATTGGAGTGCGGCAAAATCTATCTTGAAACCACCGATGAGGCGCGACCGTTATGTAAGGAAAGCGGGTTTAAGGATTTAACCGGATATATGAAATATGCAGACATTCAGAATCCCGAATCTTGACATAGTGGCAGCCGGAGACTCCGCCGACAGAATATGCTACATCCTCTCCCCTTTCGACGCCACCTTCAAGCTCGTCCCCGGCAATCGCGCCTCCCCCTTGCAAGGGTAACTCTCTTTCCCACAAACGAAAAAAATCTCCTGTTCCTCCTGTGCTCCTGTCAAGAAAAGTCGATCTTAGCTACCGGGTGTTTTGGCTTTGCTGATGGTCACGAGCCAGACGCCGGTGAAGATAAGGACGATGGCAAGAGCTTTGACGGGTGTGAAGCGGTCGAGGCCGAGGCAGATGCCGGTGATGGTGGCCACTACCGGCTGCACATAGTTATACATGCCGACGAGAGTGGGGCGAAGATTCTTCTGCCCTATCATGATGCAGACATAGGCAAGGAACGTGCCGCAGACCACCACATAGGCGATCCCGCTCCATTCCATAGCGGAGATAATCTGCCAGTCGGTAGCCGCGAGCCACTTCACGCTGCCGGGAAGCCCCACCACCGTAGCCGAAAGGAACATCCATTTCATCAGCGTCACCAATGAGTATTTGCGGATGAAATTGCGATATAACGTCAGATAGAGCGCATAGCTCAGCTGGGCAAGGAGCACTATCACGTCGCCCAAAGCCGGGTTCGAGCCCGAGGCCGTGCCTCCGTTGCCCATGATCAGTATTATGGCCCCGGCAGCTCCGGCGGCGATACCTCCCGCCTTCTTGAGCGTGATCGGTTCGCGAAGAATGAGCCAAGCCAGCAACATCACCCACATCGGCATGGTGGTGGTGACCAGCGACGCCTCGCCCGGCGAAGTGAGGCTCACGCCCAATATGAAGCATCCCTGATTGAAGAGAACGCCCAACATACCGGCGCCGAAAAGCCTGAGGATATCTTTCGGAGGCACATGTTCGCGGGGCAGAAACAGCGACGTGAGCCAGAAAAGCAGCGCCGCCCCCGCGACCCTGAAATCCACCATAATCATCGGGGGCACTGCTCCCGAGGCAAAAACGATCTTCACCACCGGCGACATCAGACCCCACATCATGTTGGCTCCCAACATCGCCAGATGACCCTTCAACTTTGCTTTCTCCATAATTACCTGCAGATTCAGCCTGCAAAATTACGAAAAAAATCATAACTGTGTGTGTAGAACTGCTGCAAGTCTTTTGCAACAGCTTTGATATCAAAACCGTTTTCGGCCACATTCCGAGAGGCAGATGCGTTGCGCCCGAGACTGATTGTCGGTTCTATGGCTTCTGCCCATTCTTTAGCCCCCTTCGATAAATCAAGTTGACGGGCATTTACTGAAAAAATCGTTTCCGGTGAAAGATTACTTGTGGCAAGAATCGGAATACCCTCGGCCTGGGCCTCAACCAAAACGACCGACAATCCTTCGAACAGGGAGGGAAAGAGGAAGAGATCGCTCGCGTGCAAAAGTGCAGGTATGTCGTTGCGTATGCCAAGGGGCATGACGCTGTCGGTCAGCCCTGATGAAGCTGTCTGAGCTTTTATCTCCTCCTCCAACTCACCTTTGCCGACAAGCAAGAGCCGGCTGTCCGGATGTGAGTCGTGATATACCTTAAAGACATCTAATAGGAATTTATGATTCTTTTGATAGTTGAATCTCCCGATATGCAGAATTGCAGTCGTTGAATCCGCCAGCCCTAATTCTTTCCTTAGTTGCATTCTCTGCGATACATCGTATAGGAATTTTTGCGGTTCGATGCCGTTGAATACGATTTTGGCCTCTCTGTTACCGTACATCCATCGGGCGGCATCGTAGGAGCAGGCAAAGCGGTTGAATCTGAATAAGTTTAATATGGGACGGCAGATTTTATGCAGATAGATGTGCGGAGCACTGGTGTTATGGCAATGGAGGATGATATTTCTGAAGCCGGCCATTCTTGCGCCGGTCACCCAGATCAGGGATGAGAAGGAATGATAATTGTGGAGATGTATCGTGTCATAGCCCATCGTGCGGTTCATCATGCGCAAATGACGGGCGATATTGGCGAGCATCGAGAAATATTCCACGTATTTCACCTTCAACTTATTCTGCGGGAGGATATGAATCATCCCTCCCATGGAGGCGATTTCGTCGTCGTAATCACCTTTGCCGGGGTCGGAACATAGAAAATCGAACTGGACCTCAGAGCGGTCGATATTTCTATAGACGTTCATCAGAAACGTCTCCTGACCGGCCCGGTCCATCTTCGTCACCACATGCAATATCCTTTTCATTTCTTTCGTCCCTCTCCCTCTACAGACTTAAACATAGCCTCAATCGAAGAAGTCTCTACCGGAGACGCGTTCCTTAATTTTCCACTCCGAGCCTCATTAAGAGCCTCTTTGGTGACTTCATTAGGTTCATTATAAGCCACATCCAACAATACGCATTCTACGAAATTATTGAGACTTCTGTGCTCACGTTTTGCCAATTCTTTAAGGCGTTCCAACAAATCCGTATTCAATCTGAACATTGTGGCCTTTTTCTGTATTGCAGCTTCCATAGTGCTATCATTTTATTTGCAAATATATTGCAAATAAATAACATTTCCAAATCAGAGTAGGTTTTCTTCTATCATATAAAATCTCCTGAATTTTTTATATCACATCCAATTCTGTTTATAGCCGGATGTCAGGTATGTTTGTCCGTGATAATGGTAAGCGTTTTATCGACAAAAACAGTTAACTTTGCATTATTATATTAAATGAATTGATTGTATTAAATGAATTGCTTATGAAAGGTAAAATATCAAAATTCTTGCTGATGGCTGCGATCGCCATAGCCGGAATGGGGAAAACGACGGCGCAACAGGTGGCTCCGACAACTTCGGATTCCGTGGCTACCGTCTACTTTATCAAGAATATCACCCCGGAAAATCTTGTAAAAATCTATGATGCGCTCGACCGCAGGGCATCGGGGAAGGTATGCGTCAAGCTCTCTACGGGCGAAAAGGGGAACCCGAATCACCTATCCCCCAAGCTTATCGCTCCGTTAGTGCAGGGGCTTCACGCCGACATCGTGGAGTGCAACACTTCTTATCCGGGAGCCCGCACCAACGACAAGGACCACATGGAACTCGCCCGCGAGCATGGCTTCACGGCCATCGCCCCGTTCCATCTGCTCGACAGCGTGGCGTCGACGGCTCTGCCTGTTGTCGCCGGCAAGCATATCAACTACGCTTATATCGGCAAGGGATGGCTCGACTATAATTTCACTATCGTGCTTTCACACTTCAAAGGTCATCCGATGGCCGGATTCGGTGGCGCACTGAAAAACATGGGTATCGGCCTGCAGTCGAGAGAGGGCAAGGCATGGGTACATTCCGCCGGCAAAACTGATGATGCGGACAATCTCTGGGGCGCCGGTATGCCGGCACAGGATGATTTTCTGGAGACTATGGCCGAGGCGGCAAAAGCGGTTACCGACTATGCGGGCGACCATATCCTTTATATAAATGTGGCCAACAACCTATCGGTGGATTGCGACTGCGTTTCGAAGCCTGCCCCGGTGAAGATGGGAGATATCGGCATTTTCGCTTCGCTCGACCCGGTGGCAGTGGACCGCGCCTGCGTCGATGCAGTGAAAGCTTCGCCCGACCATGGCAAAGTCCATCTTGAAGAGCGTATGGCCTCCCGCAACGCCACGCATGTGCTCGACTATGCCGAGCAACTCGGCATGGGCACGCAGAAGTATGTGCTCATAACTATCGAATAAGAGTCTAACGAGATATATTGATCTCCTGGACTGCGGATTTATACTCGGCATCCCCGTCGGCTTCTACGCAAATCGTAATTGTGTTCCAGAGGCGGCGGGGATCCTTGCCGAAATAATCTTCATCAACCCTGAAAGTATATTCTCCGGTCTGTCTGGCCGGTCCGGAAATCAAAACCGCTCGCGGCCTGACCGACGCATGCCTGTCGCTCTTTGTCTTGCGGTCTTCTCCGCAGAAATAAGGTTCGACGGTGAATTCCGTTCCCGATATCCGGGCATTCATCTTGACATGCTTCGTCTCATCGTATGCGATATCCTCTCCATTCACCCGTGCTCTCAAATATTGCATCTTCTTATTGCGCGACGAAGCATAGATCGCCTTTGTGAGGTCGACCATCTCGCGGTCGTGATACCAGAAGCAGTCGTGAGGATCCGCGCTCTCGGTTCCGTCGGCATACCAGCGGGAATAATAGCATCCCCCTTCGGGCCGCGGAGTTTCGAGGGATTTGGCGATAAACAGGGCGATGTAGCGTTGCGTATCTTCCGAAAGGTCGAAGTGTCCACGTCCGGCATCACAAAGGAATGAGATCCGGCTTTCGGGATACATCATCCGGAACGCCAGCGCCGGGCGCACCCTTGCTTCCCACCATTCATATTCCCCTTCGATCATCAAGCCGGGAATTCGGTCGATATTGCGGGTACGTCCCCATTCGATGTTGGCGCGCCCGTAGCCGCAGAGGTTTGTGCGGGGCGCATCTCCGTGATAAGAGATGATGCAGAGAGTGCGATCGGGATTCCATGCGGCGAAATTCCAAGGAAATGTGGCCTGCGCCGAATGGCCGAAGGGTATCACAGGCGCTGTGGCTATTTCAGGATGACCGGTGCCGGCGGCGAAGTCTGCCATGATTTTCTCAAATCGCTTCTGACAACCGTCGGAAGTATCCCAATTCTGGGAACCGCGTTGCACAAAAGCCATGGCAACGCCCAAGCTATCCATAGCCTCACGAAACGAGCGGCTGCGGAAAAGCACCTCCTCCGTCATGTTCTGATGACAATACAACACAGCCTTGACCTTCTCCGCTCCCCTGGGCAGCCGTATATAAGCGCGCTCGCACTCCTCGCCGGTAAAATAGTCGAAAGTCACACAATTCTGTTGCGATAAATCATTATCCGCAGCAGATATACGCAGCGACAAGAGCGCCGAGAAAATCAGAGTCATAACATGAGTTCTCATCGCGAATGCTTTTCTAATCCATACGCAAAGAGGATGGCGTTTACTCATTTTTCGATTTGAGCCTACGATTCCCGAGTTTTCATTATATTTGCAATCGTTCGGGAAAGTGGTTCCCCGTCTCGTTACATGAGCATCCCTATCCACATCTATCCCTATCCACATCTATAAATATGAAACCGGTTTACCTCAAACTTTCAAAACCTTCCGGGAAGCTCGCTGCAGACTCCTCGCGTTTCTGGGGCAACCCGGCGCTCCCGGCCGGGGTGAAGTATCCTTTATATAAGGATGATGACGGCGAAGAATATCCCTACGTATTCATATGCCAGATAAATCTTGCGGATCTGAAGCATTACTGCGGAGACTCCACCGATCTGTTTCCTTCTTACGGTCTGCTTCTGTTCTTTGCAAGAATCGATTATTATCTCGGCGATTATGACGGCGTACCGGGCGTGGGCGGCTACATAAGCGATCCAGAAGCCGTCAAGGTTCTATTCATCGATGATTGCACTGACCTAAGGGAGGTTGTATTGGTCGATGAAGATGATTCTCCTCTCTCACGGGAGGAACTTGAAATATCATTTTCCCTCCGCCATGATTATATTAAAGATGACGACCACTGCCTGATAGCGCCTCCCGACCACCGCGAATGGGCGACATGGGACCCTCCCTATGAAGATTGGCTCATTCTATTGCAGGTCGACTCATTCGATGGCCCTGATTTCAACTTAAACTTCATGGACTGCGGCGTTCTCGACTTCCTGATCTCCCCCGACGCCCTGAAGCGCGCAGATTTCACCGACGTCCGAGCCATCCTCCTCTCCACATAGGGTATGCATTTCTCATCTCTTAAGTTTTAAGTCAATCAGAAGGATGGCATGCTCCGCTTCTCCTTTCGGAGCATCTTTCGGTAGCCAAGCCACAATAAATCGGATAAATGCCGATTTAACTGAATAACCTTTCTCAAACCATAGATATAATTCGTTTTGCATTTTCTGTGACAACTTGGCTACACTCATACCCGTATGGCTGTCATATAGATAATTATTATCAAAACGAAGTTCCTGTCCGGCTTTGAGTGCAAGTATCTCTTTCTTCCTTGATTTAAAGAACCCGAGATTCACATCCTTATGCGACAGTTGCAAAACAATCTCCTCCGGCAGGTCATATTGCTGCAGGCATACATAATGTTCATCATTGGGCATACGATCGAAATACGAATCATCGGTATGTATGTATAATCTTTCTTTTGCCCGGGTAGCCCCCACATAAAATCGGCGTAAGTTTTCATCATCAACTCGATGCGGCTTTGACAAGAGCAGATAGACATCGTCGAATTCGCGGCCTTTAGCTTTATGTATAGTTGAAACAACTACATCCGCGCCAGAAAGATCACAGAAATCCTCGATGGATGATTCAAATACAAATTCCCGAAAATCAGTATAATATTTAGATTTATAGGTCTGTTCAAAAAGCAAAACACACTTTTGAAGATAATGTAGGCTTGATGAATCGGAATATAGCGCATAAGTTTTCTGCTTCGCCTTTTCCCATACATCATCGGGAATAACAGGAATGTGTTGCCCTTTTTCAATCTGTTTAATAAACATGCGCACTTCGGCAAGATTCCAGAACCTGAAACCTTCCATGCTCTGCACAAGCTTGCTCTTCAACCCGTGTTTACGCAACAAAGCCACGAGAATCGCAGCCTCTTCATTGGTCTGCGTCAATACGCAAATAGTTCCTTTGCCTCTGTTTCGCATTAGGTCTTCCACAAGAGGCTGGTACATGATATGAGAAGCATAATGGCGGATACCCACAAATCCATCTCCGCGACTCATCGAAATTATAGGCTTCCTCTTCATTCTGCCATTGATTCCTCTTGCCAATGCATTCGCAAAATCAACCACATGACGTGAGCTGCGGTAGTTCTCTGTCATTTCAACAAACCTTGCACCCGGCTCTTTTAGAAGAGCCGCCATATATCGGGAATCGGAACCGCGGAATTCGAATATGTTCTGATCATCATCGCCGACAGCAATAACGCGCATCTCCTCGTTGAATTTTATCAATGCATGCACCAATTCATATTCCTCATGACTCATATCCTGTGCTTCATCAATCACCAATACAGTCTTGGCAATGCGGTTCGGCTCGACTTCTCCATTTTCTATCATTTTTGCCGCTCTGGGAACAACATCCTTCGCATCATCGAGATTGCCGATTTTGCCTAAAAGATCGAAACAATAAGAATGGAACGTCTTTATCTCGACAAAGTGGGCGGCATTGCCAATAAGTTCCAGAAGCCTCTGTTTGAACTCGACAGCTGTAGCCCGTGAAAAAGTGAGCATCAGCAATTGTTCATGCTTCACATCCTCGAGCAACAGCAGCGAAGCGAGTTTATGCACAAGAACGCGTTCCACTGCCCGGGCCGGCCGCCACTACAATGCAGCGAGATTCCTTATCGGATATGATCTGCATCTGTTTTTCGGAAAGCACACCAAAAATATGCTTATACTTATCAGGAGTGACATTACGTTCTATCTCCCTTTGGCGTTCACCCTTGAAATATTTCGAAATGAACCGTTTGTAATCCATTTGGAAATAATCCTGCACATATTTCAAAGCCGCATCATAATCGCGCACCATCAAGTTAGCATATTCTCCCACTATATGGACCTGTTGAATCTTTTGTTTATAGAATTCACTGAGCATACGGTAATCTTCCTGTTTATAACGCGCCCGGCTATCTTTTATCCTACGGATATCCATAGCATTATAAAGCACAAGAAAACCTCCCTCGAGTTTCAACGCTCCAATCTTCGACAGATAAAGCAAAGCTTCCTCTACATCCTCCAACTGCACATTCTCCATAGTGTCCAGCAGTGTGGTTCCACTTGCCCTCAAATCATTCAGCAACTCCACGACAGAAAACCGCACTCCGTTGTTCCGTCCATCTTCCTCTGTTTCAGGCGAAGTAAGTCTATAGAGCCAGCCTATTATGAAATGGCATATTTCCAGACGCGTCTCGAAACGTTTCAATGTCGTTTCCAAGTCTACCTGACAAGTCAGCTCTACATTATGCGCTCCATCCTCCTTTTTGCGCGCATATCCTTTGACTGTCAGGAAATACAGCAAAGTGCGTATATCTTTCTCCGACGAAGTTGCCACTCCCTCTTTTTGCGCCTGATCATTCAATTGTTTATAGGAGATCCTGAGCGTTTCATCGGATAAATACCCGAGAATGTAACGTTCGAGTTTGGCAAACCGTTCCAGTAAACGTTTCGACCTGTTTTCTGAATCTCCAGCGTCATTCAGAAATGCCGATATGTCTTTCGAATCGGCAAGAATTCCTTCCTGACGCATTCGCTCTACATTTGAAATTACTTCTCTCTTGCTCAAACCCAAAATGTCTGCCAGATAATCTATTCGCGATTCCCCCTCCGCATCTTTAGATTTTACGGTATTTTTCTGTGATATAAGCGATTTTATGATGCGAACAGCATTTTCTATGTCATCATTCTCAAAAAGCAATGACTCAGTGATACGCGCACGGGCTTCATCAACATTCTTCACAGTTATCCCGGTTGCATAGACATGAGGCACATTGTTCCCCCTTTCCAGATATCCGGCCTGCTCGAGAGCCGCCAAAGCCGTACGTACGCGTGTTTCTATATCTGTTACGGAATCATCCCATCCTGCATTCCTTGCTATTTCCAAAGCCGAACAACACGCTCGCATCCGTTGTTTTGTCAAATCCTTCACCGATTTCCATACCTGTTGTATCTCGCTTATGCTTAGCTTAGTCTGATTAAGGAGAATAAAATGCTTATCGAGGTCGGCATCACTATACAGCACGAAACAACGGGCTTCAAGATGGGGGTCACGGCCGGCACGTCCTGCTTCCTGTACATAATTCTCCAATGAATCGGAAATGTCATAGTGTATCACCAGACCGACATCCTTTTTATCGACCCCCATACCGAAAGCAGAAGTGGCCACAATGACCCGAACCCGGTCATTCATGAATGCTTCCTGATTGACAATCTTCTCATCGGATTCCATCCTTCCATTGAATGGCAATGCTTTGAAGCCATCGCGCGAAAGTTTGTCGGCCAATTGCCACGTGCGCTTAGTCCGAGAAACATACACTATTGCAGGACATGATGATTCTGCCAACAATGACCGCAACTTATTGTATTTGTCTTCATCCGTGTCGGCATGAATAACTGAATAACGCAAATTCGTACGAACGGCTTTTGATGCAAAAATCTGAAGATCGAGGTTAAGCGTCTGTTTGAAATAATCGCAAATGTCCTGAATCACTTTCTGTTTTGCAGTAGCCGTGAAGCAAGATACCGGTATTGCTTCGCGGCACTTCTTAATCTTCTGATACCTGCTGATAAACTTGCCTATATATAGATAATCTACCCTGAAATCTTGTCCCCATGAAGAAAAACAATGCGCTTCATCAATCACAACTCGGACCAAATGGCGCGAAAGCAATATCTTCTCTATAGTTTTAGAGCGCAGCATCTCCGGAGAGATATACAATAGCGATGCATCTCCATTCATGACACGTCGTATAGCCTCCGAACGGCTTAACGGGTCGAGCAAGCCATTAATAGTTACCGCATCAGTTATGCCTCTTTCCGCCAGATTATCCACCTGATCCTTCATCAGTGACTGCAAAGGAGAGATAACAACCGTGAGGCCATGCACTGTACGGCCCTCCATCAAAGCAGGTAATTGGAATGTCAGAGATTTTCCTCCGCCTGTAGGGAATACTGCCAAAAGGGATTTATGCTCCACTGCGGCCCGAGCCGCATTTTCTTGTAACGGTTCCCCTTCATATGTCCGAAACTCATTGAAACCGAAAAACTGTTTCAGATTGAATTTGACATCGAGATCTTTATTGCAGAATGCACATCCTTCCTTGCATTTGGTATGACGAAGAAGTTTTACTATATTTTCAACTTCAGGATAATTGTGCAACACCCAACCCGGTGTGATGGAACGATAGTCGGTCGTACTTACGAGGGCAAGTGCATAAGCAAGTTCGCATGGAAACCGTTTTATGATGCTTTCAATATCCGCATGTCCGCATATTTTACCGGTATATTCAGTTCGGATCAGTTCAACCAACCTATTTTTCCCGGTTACTTCAGCATTTACAAAAGTCAAAAAGCCGTTGAATTCATCATGACCATGAAGCAATGTAGAAAAAATTGCTCTCATTGAATCGGAAAGACTTTTCCATTTTGCCACTTCATCCATCAGCAAATCACGCGTTTTCTCGCAATCGTTGACAGGATTGTTCATCTGTTCGCTTATCAATTTATCATCTTTAAGCAAATGATGATAAGGACGTTCAGGGAAAAGCAAAGGTGACAAATACAGCGTATCGACCAACAAGCAATCCGGCTTCTGTTCACCAAACAGATATCTCGCATCGTGATTTATAATGTTATGCCCACATACAAAATCCACGCCTCTCATAAAAGCCTGCAATTCCTTCTTGCCAGCCGTATGGCACACCGCGCCATCCCAGCGCAGAGCTCCAATATCATGAATTTTATTATCATTCAGACCGACCTCTACATCTACAAAACAATAGCGGGAAGCATCATACGGCGCCTCTCGGGCTTGAGCCGATTTGTTATCCGCTTTGTTGATAGTATCTATTATTCTATTCCAAAATGACATTCTCAAAAAAGGAGCGTAAACTTATATTTATGAAGCTGTTTAAGCGACTTCCACATCTCCATTATGCAAAGATAGCGATTAATCATTATTTTACATAAATCAGGAGTATGTTCAATTAAATTTTAAAGTTGTCAACTGTTTCCTGATTACTGAATTGGCACCCTATTCAAGTATGGTTTGGACGAGATTGCCACCAAACTCATTTGCCCCACTCATACCTCCAAATTCGATGTTTTCAGATTTTTGTCATACATAATGGGCAATGTCTTAACCTCTGTTTTATGTTGCATGTATTTGTAAAAAAATACTTTATATTAACTTTGCAATTGCGAAACGGCGGTTTCGGAAACCACCGTTTCGCAATTTCCGACAGAGCCGCCACAATTAAAGTTATGAAGTTTTTTGCAATCAACAAGCAACTTGCCTCTTATACCAGCTCCCTGTCAGCACTCTCAATTGAAGACATGTAACAGATTTATGATCAATGCGTCTTAGCAGAAACTAAACGTTTATGTCAAAATATCTGATGTTTCTTCCATAAACTAAACTTTTAAGTAAAGATGCAAAAGTTTTGTCTATACACAAATATTGGAATTTCTTTTTTCCGACAGATTTTCAGAGTTTCGACAGCAGTTCTGATCCTTTCATGACATCCATTTTGGAGAAAGCGAACAATTTCTTGCCGAGGTCCTTGAGCGAGTGTCCGATATGATAGACGACCTCATCAATTATAAGGAAACGGTCGTGAGCCTTGTTGTAAGCGTGTAAAGTCACGCCCGGATATTGACGGTTGTGCCGCTCTACATCCTGACGGAGCTGAGTTGAAATCTTACCATCGTATATATCCACTTTCACTCCCGGATTCCGTTTTGACAGTTGCACAAGCACCGAATCATCAACATAGCTGTCAATCACTACGATTCTGTGTTTGGCTTGTCGAATCAGATCGGCAACAAAAGCGTAAGCATCAAAAATCTGCCCGTCGAAGAAAATACCTTCCTTCGGTTGAATAGCACTGCGGACAAAAAAATCTACTTTCTCATCAAGCTGTATAAAATGGCGATCATACTCTGAGAAATGCCTGTCAATGCGATCTTCAATTTGCATCAACCGTTGATTTAACGCGTAGCCACGGAGAAGATATTCTTTCAAGACCTTGTTGGCCCACTGGCGGAACTGAATACCACGTACTGTGTTTACCCTATAACCGACTGATATTATTACGTCCAAATTGAAATACTCGATATTTCTCGTCACATTGCGACTCCCCTCTTGTCGAACTGTTCGGAATTTCCGAACAGTTGCCTCTCGTGCCAGTTCCCCGGAGTCAAAAATATGCTTAAGATGCTCACTGATATTGGCTTTGCTTGAATCGAATAGTTCGACTATTTGTGATTGAGTCAGCCATACAGATTCGTCCTCAACTCTTACATCCAGAGACAGACTCTCATTCGGTTGATAAATTATTATTTCATTTGCTTGCGCAGGTTCCATGTGCTAAAGTATAAAAAGTTTATCACAGTTTCTTGCAGAAATGAAAGCATCAATCGATCGGGCGGAGCTCGCCGGTTACGGAATCTATCACGTAGCCGCCAACTCGGATATCGGCGGTCATCAGCGGATGATTGCGGATCAGGTCGACTGTCTCCGATATCGCCTGCTCCACCTCATCGAAGCCGTGAAGCCAGCGGTCAAGATCTATGCCGCAATGCCTCATAAGCGAGATATTGCCTTCGGGCACACCACGCTCTTTCATCAGATGCAGCATCTCATCGGCGTTCATACCCTGAACGCCACATTCTGTATGGCCGATTACCATTATCTCTTCCACTCCCAGCTCGTAGACTGCAATGAGCAGCGAGCGCATCGCTGAATCGAATGGATTGGTTATGACGCCTCCCGCGTTCTTGATAATCTTCACATCGCCGTTACGCACACCCAAGGCAGCGGGCAACAGCTCCACCAGACGCGTATCCATGCAAGTGACGATCGCAATCTTCTTGTCGGGATATTTGGATGTGATAAACCGCTCATATCCTTTATCCTCAACGAATTTCCTGTTATGTCTTAAAATCTCTTCTATCATAATATAAAATTTGAATTCATTTCTCTAAAATAGCTAATTCCATGAATAATTCAAAATAGATTTTAATTAAAGTGATTTCTCGCTGAGGAGAGTCGCGGAGCGACTGCACGGCCTATTAACCGCGTACTGCTGAGGACGATAGGACGAAGCTGTGCGCGGACCAGAGGCCCCCTCTCCCCTCTCAGTCGCGGAGCGACTGCACTTCAATCTGATGCCGGAGCCGGAGGCATGTCCCTACGCACGTTCGTTATTTGGAGTTACGTTTTAGAAAATCTTCGGCAGGGATTGTAATGGGCTGACCGTTTTTATCTGCGACAACTACATTCTCACCAAGTTTAGCCTTGCGCTCGAATAGCTTTTTCTGCGCCTGCTGAATATTTTCGCGAATGCGCTCAAACAATTTTATTTCTTCTTGTTCTGACATAATTCTTTGATTTTTGTAAATAGTGGAGTGTTGACAACAATATTACGTTCAACCACAGGCTCGAGTTCCTTAGTGTTATCGTACAATGACCATAAATCTACTATTGGCACAAATATCTCGAACAGGTTCCGCAATCCGGCCCAATACCGACGATGGATAATATCCGTCGGTATATTATGGCCGCCGGCTGCCACTCGCTGTGCTACGCGCATCTCTGCCATTTCGGGAGATGAAAGCCAGAAGAACAACAAAATAACCATATATCCTGATTCTTTAGCCCTTTTTACAAGATTTTTATAGCTTCTTGTGGCAAGAGTTGTCTCAATCGCAAATGTTGCGCGGCGGGAGAGTAGAAGATCAATACGTTGAAGCATCAGTTTTCCGGCCTCGACTGCTACTTCTTCGGGTTTGAATGGGGATAATCCTTTTGCAATTTCATCGGCGTTGACAAATTCACGGCAATTGAGTACATCAGGCAATACACTCATTGATGCCGTGGTTTTCCCTGCACCATTACACCCTGCGATAATATAAAGAGTCGGCCTATTCATACTGTTTCTTCCTGACAGACTACGGACGTGAAGTTGTTAAATTACGTGATTTTCAGTTTAGTATTGCTACTCGTAATTACAAAATTACAAAGATTTTTTGACATTGCAACCGAATAAATCAAGAAACGTGCTTACGCATAAATGCCAATGCGTAGGCACGTTTCTTAAATTTTCGCATCGCTGAAAAGGGGTTTAGGTCCGTTTCAGGCTACAATCCTTATTTCACGCGTTCGATTCTTATGCAGTCGACGAGGGCATGGTTGGTGCCGATATTCATGTTCTCATCCTCTTCGAGATAGCTGAGGCCGAGGGTGTGATGTCCTTTCTCGAGAGGGAGCGTCACGATATTGCTCATTCCCCAGTCGTTCCAGTTGCCGCGGCCGCGGTGGGGCATCACCATCGTGGCGGCTTTCGAGCCGTCAAGTGTGAGCGTGCGGATTGCCGCTTTGTTCTCGGTGTTGACAGGTCCGTTGCCGTTGGCATAACGTAGGGAAAAGGTATAGACACCTGTCTCGGGCACATCTATATCCACCGATACCGGCGCGCTCTGACGCGAAAGCTCCACAAAACCGTTGCCTGTGAATCCGGAAAGCTTCTCCGAGGGCTGATAGCTCACCTCTCCGGAGGTCATGGCTACAGTTTCTCCGGGGAACTGTACAACAATTGCGGGGCGGTTGCTGAGTGGTTCTGAAGCGAACGACTGTGTGCCGTCCCCGGCCACGCCGATCACCTGCCACTCGCCGGGCTCTACGGCCGGATAGCTCGTCTCCCGGGTCTTGGCCACAGGCTCGCCGTCGCGAAGCACGATGTATCCTGCGATATATTCTATTGGATTCCATTCGAGACGGTTGTTGACCGGCACCCCGTTTCCATTGAGCGAAGGATCGTTGGCAAGACGCGTCACAGGCGTGAGAGGCGCTTTCTTATTGGGCACGCGGTTGAGTTTCATCGGTGCGATAGGTTTGTTGTCCATCCTGACAACGATATTGACCTTCCCTTTAAGCATCTTGGGAGTCAGGACAGGCGTCTTGGAAAGATCTACCGGCTTGCCGTTGAGAGTAAGCTCGCTCACTTTGTTTCCGAAGCCCTCGACAGTGATGTCGAGCGATGCTCCGCGATAAGGGAAGTTGCTCAGTGTGCGAGTTCCGGCCAAAGCCTCGGGTACGAACGGAGCGATCATGAGTCCATCTTTCTCGAAGTGGATACCGAACAAAACACGCGTTGTAAGCGCGATATTGCCGGCGAGACACCATAGCATGTTGGAAGAGTTCAGCTCTGTATAGATGTCGCCGTTGTCGAGGTTGAAATTCTCCTTGTTGGTGCAGAAGAGAGCGGCCGGACGATAGATCGAGCCGATACCTTCGAGCACTCCGCCTTCGTTTCCGGCCTTGGCCTGAGCGAGCGTCCAGTAAGCGCCGACCCAGGGCCAGAGGGCATTGTTGTGGTAGCTGGGCCTATCGGAGATCTGCGGATAGAAGATGGCGGCTCCGAAGGGGGTCTGCGGATTATTCTCCGATATTGATTTCTGATGGTCGGCAGGCGCTATGTCGTAGAGTATGGCAAGAGCCTCGCCGAGGGTTTCTGCCCGCGGGTTGAGTATCTTGTTGTCGCGGCCGTAAGTGTACATTCCATAATACCCTTTGTCGGGCATCCAGAAAGTCTTGTCGATGTTGGCGGCCAAAGCCTCGGAGCGGGCAAAGAGTTTAGCTGCTTCCTGTTTCTTGCCCAGAGCCTGCGCCATCTCTGCGACGGCACGGAGTGTGGCGGCATACATCACGTTGGTGCCCATAGCTTCGCTCTGCGAGATATCGACGGTCTGCATCCAGCGGGGATAGCTCTGCTCGCGCCAGTCGATAAAGGAGGTCTCCCCTTTCACGAGTCCGCGGGGGCTCATCACGGTCTTCTCATCTTTCTCGAGCGAGCGCAAAGCTATGGGATATACCTTTTCGAGCCATTTGCGGTCGCCCGTAACCTTATAGATCTCGTATGCGGCAAGAGCCCACACCATGCGGTCCGTAGAGATGGGCCATGCGCCTCCCGAGCCTGTATCCTGGATTATCTGGCCGCTCGGATTCACCTTCTTCATCAGCGATATCATCGAGGCTTCCGGCTGCATATAAGCCATAGAGAGAATAATGGAATAGCTCACGTCGCGCGTCCATACGCCCGACCATTCCTTGCCGGTGCGGAGCGTGGTATCGGGTTCCACGGCGTTCACCATCTCATCGAGCGCCATGTTGTAGATGGCTTCATGGAGAAGGTTGTCGGATGTGAGCTTCGGATAGGATGAGAGGTCGTTCTTGCGCTTCCAGCTCTGCTCTATCGGCATGTAATAGCCGGGACGTCCCTTGTAGGTGGAGCGAAGCTCGTATGGGTTGACGGCCCAGGCCTTGAACTCATTCTGGAAAATAGTGTCGCCGGCCCAGCGATAGGCATCGGTCTGAACGATAACGCGGTCTTCGGGAGCGGCCGCCGACGCGAATGCCGGCAGCAAAGCCAGCAGAAGGGGTTTTATAGACATCAGGAATTAAGTATTAGTTACAAGTTATTAGAGAGACCCGTCGGGGCAAATGAAACTAAAAAGTTGTCCGCGAATATAGCAAATTATTCGCGGACAGAACTTATAGGGGATCGTTAAATTTTAAAAATCTTTATTGCCGTTCCTCCGCTTCTTGCCTGCGGTATGTCAAGCACACTCTCGGAGGTGACATCGCGCTGGGCGATTTCCACGGGATAGGGATTTGTCTCCCAGTCGGCATCGCACCCGTCTTTATAGATCACCGCCCGATAGCGGCAGCCCGGATCGAGAAACGACAGGGAGATATGGGCCGTGCGGGCTTTATCGCCCGTGGCGCTCCCCACATACCAGTCGTCGCCACCCTTGCGTTTGCGCGCCACTGTGACATATTCGCCGATCTCGGCCTCGGGATAGACCGTGCGGTCCCAGTCCACGGGACAGTCGCGGATGAAGCCGAAGGGACCCGGATTGGCCTCATAGTTGGCGATATCGTCGGCCGCCATCTGCAGCGGCGAATAGAGAATCACGAAGAGCGCGAGTTGTTTGGCCAGCGTGGTGTTGACGCGCGTCTGCGGCATGGCGGTGTTTTCGAAGCGGAAAATCACCGGTGTAAAGTCCATCGGGCCGGCGAGACCGCGGGTGAAGGGAAGCGTCACCGTATGGTCGGGAGGATTTCCACCCCCGGCATTCCAGGCGTTCCATTCCTGACCGCGCACACCCTCCTGCGTCATGAGGTTGGGATATGTGCGCTGCAGACCGGTCGGAATGACAGGCTCATGGTTGTCGACCGCGAGGCCGTAGCGGGCCGCCGTCTCCAGCACCTTGCGGTAATGGCGCACTCCGAACTGGCTGCTGTGGCGTTCCTTGTTGTCGAGAAGGTCGCCGACATAGCCGGTCTTGACATAATGCATGCCGCAATCTTTGTAGAGCTGCATGCCGGCCTCCATCTGACGCTCATAGTTGGCGATGCGTCCGCCTGTCTCGTGATGGCCGATGAGAGCCACACCTTTCGAGACGCCATATTCCGTAATCGCCTTTATATCGAAATCGTCGTAAGGGCGTGTGTAGGAGAAATCCCAGGTGACCCAGTCGGGGTTCCAGCCTTCGCACAATACGCCTCCGAAACCGTTGCGTGCGGCAAAATCCATATAACGTTTCACGTTCTCTGTCGTGGCGCCGTGTCGCGGACCCGCCTCCCATGTGGCCGTCTTCATGTGGTAGCACCACCATATGCCAACATATTTCTGAGGCACGCAGAAATCGGCGGCATTCTCGATGCGGCAAGGCTCGTTGAGGTTGAGCATGATGCGGCTCAGAGCCATGTCGCCGGCATTGTCGGCGATAATCAGCGTGCGCCACGGGCTGACGCGCGTGGAGCTGACAAACACCTTCTCGCCGCCCGACCAGGGGGTGAGAGCCGCGCGAAGCGTGTTGCTGCCGGGAGTGGCCTGCACGTTCATGGCTGCGAAATCGGTGAGGTTGGCCTCATGCAGAGCCATATGCATCCCCTCGGCCGTGCGTATTGTCACCGGCGTGCTCGCCCAGCCTATGCTGTCGATGGGCAGGCGGCGGAAAAGGCCCTCATAGAAACGGATTCCCTCCACCGGAAGCGACCACGTGGTGTGGCGTCCGGCGAAAGCGAATTCCGTCAGTTCGTCGTCGATCACGAAATCTTCGAGATCTTTCTGGCGGGGATATTCATAGCGGAAGCCGAACCCGTCGTTGAAAAGACGGAACACCACACTGACATCGCGTCTCACGTTTCCCTTTTTCTGTTTCAGCGAAACGCGCATCTCGTTATGGTTGTCGGCAATTACCGACTCCTCTCCCCATACCGGTTTCCATGAACCGGAATGCGACGATTGGCTGCACCCGGAGATGGAGAACCCGTCGGCGAGATCTTCGGCTCCGCGGAGCTTGAATCCCATCCGCGAAGGGAGAATCACCGGCTCGCCGTCGCGCTTTACTTCATAATAAAGCTTGCCGCCCTGAAGCGTCACCCCCAGCGACCGCTTCCCGCGGCAAACATGAAGTTCGCCGCCAGAAACGACGCCAATAAAACACACAATCTTACTGATACCTTCATAACCTGAAATAGTATATCTTTTTCGGTTCCTTTGGAGGACCGTCTGATTTATATTTGACAATTTTTCATCGCGAGAGTCTGACAACACGGCATGCGTGGGGAGCGAGCGTACCGCTCAGGCCGTCGGCCTTCCCCGTCTCGGCATGAAGCCAGAGATCGCGCAAGGTATATTCCCCTTCGTAGCCGAGGTCGGCGAACTTTACCGAATAATCGCGTGGAGAATCGTTTCTGTTGAACACGGCCACCACGGGCGTGCCGTCGCTCATCGTGCCGTGCCAGACCTGCGAGGCAGCGCTCCCGAGAGTTGTCCCCATAGGCTTGCCGCAGAAACCATCGGCATTCAGTTCCAGCAATTCCCGGTTTGCATAGAACTTCGTATTTTCGCCGATAGTGGTCCGTTGGTCGGCGATCGCCACCGGACCGCCCGCCATGATCTGGAGCGTGACGGCCGTCTGCTTCTCCCCGTCGTCGGCAAGAGTGTTAAGCCGCAGGAAATCGCCGTCGGCAATCACCTTTCCGCGCCCCGTGATGGAGCTCCAGTAAGTGAAACCGTCGAACTGATTCATGCAGTTGGGCCAGTTCACGAAAGATTTTCCCCGGTTATCGGCCGAGACATGGCGCCAGCCGCCTGTAGCGGTGTCGGCCACGATGCGCACCATGTTGCCATAGCGGGCCTCAAGCTCGGCGTTGTAATAGAGATGTGGCATCACCAGCGACGTGAATATGCCGTATTTCTTGGCCGCCTCGGCGATATATGCCAGACAGCGCTCATAGTTCTCGCGTCCGTAGCCGCGTCCGGTGATTCCCATACCGCGGTCGCGTCCGTCCTCATACCAGCTCAGGAAGTCCATGCGTATGAATTCTACCCCGAGATCATGGTAATGGCGGAAAAATCCGTCGATCCATTCGCGGGCTCCTACCCGGTTGGCGAGCGCCCAGCGGAACCAGAGATCCTCCTTGTCGGGATTCATCGTCTTGTCGCCGCGTTCGTAAAGGAGCGAGCCGACTCGCAGGGATGTACCCGGAATCAGAGTCTCGTCGGAGCAATGGATCCACATCGGGTTGTCGTAGACCCCCACCCTCATCCCGCGGCTGCGGGCCTTGGCCACGAGGTCGCGGATAGCGGTAGAGCCGTAATGCGTCATATATGGCGAACCCTCTTTGGCAAGCATCGGAATCCAGCCGTCGGTGCAGACCATGTCGTAGCCGTAAGGCTTCAGGTCGCGGGCCAGCCAGTCGAGGATATTGTCCCATTCCGAGGGGAGGATATCCATGCGGTCGTTGGAAACGCCTGCACGTTCCTGCTCATAGCAGTATTCATAGACGCTCCAGTAGAGGGGAGCCTTGAAAGTATGGATATTTCCGGGATCGGGAAGTTCGGGAAGTTCGCCCGGCACGTCGGAGCGGGGGCTGTCGCTGCCGCATCCTCCGGCCGACGCGCAGAGCGCGCCGGCCAGAGCGAATGCCGACAGTTTCTCTATAAACCTATTCATTCTTACTTGCACTCAAAAGGCTTACTTGCACTCTAAGGAGTTATTTCACCTCTATGTAATCGACCTGAAAGTTTCCATTGCCGCCCAGACCGGAAATCACCACCTCGTTCACGCCGGCCTCGAGATGCAGGCTGACTTCGCAGTCGCTCCAGGTATAGGCCTGCGGAAATGAGAGTGCGGCCGAGGAAGAACCGGCGGAAATGGCTCCCGTGCCGGCAGTTCCGTCAACTGTGGCGCGGCCCCGCACAACTATGCGGCAGTCGCCGGCCGAGGTCATCTCGACAGGAATCACCACTTCGGCA
>OHIN01000665.1_pt1 | contig 22450 bp, 17 predicted proteins | sample 1568261 | NCBI WGS metagenome assembly OHIN01 (sample SAMEA3879578, study PRJEB24766) | human gut metagenome | biome: human-associated habitat; feature: feces | place: USA | collected 1985/1987
CCAGTAGCCGTCAAAAAGATCCCAACAGACAAATTGGGCATTCAACGCTGCCGAGCAATCTGCATTGATTACATCTGAATTATAATACTCTATATCGAAACTCTTAGTGGTAGATGGATAGGACACGTTAGCCCTTGTCAGCAAGCCGTTGTTCCATTTCAAGTCAGCAATCCAAGAATCGCCACTGTTATACTTAATGATATTGCCATTTGAGTTATATTCAGCGATTCCATCATCTCCATCTACTTTAAAGGAAGTTATAAAGCCGTTTTTACCCAATGTAAAAACGCCCCCGTCGTCAGTAACGATATTATTCCCTTCATATTTATAGGTATAATCATCATCCGTGTCGCTTGTAATCCGACCGTTTGAGTCGTAGGTGAACTCTTTATCCCAATCCGCGGAAATACTGCCGCCACCTCCATTGTTTATTGTATAATGAGCAGAGCACTTCACAAGTACCCATCTGGAGGAACTCATATTGTTATTCACATCGTCATCATCATTGCTGCAAGATGACATTGCGCAAGATACTGTCACGCCCGATAGTATCATGCAAATCATTTTCTTTAATTTAGTTTTCATAATAGAATTTGTTATATTCTACAACTGCAAAATGCAGGTGCGTTAATACTTTATTGTATTATTAATTGTTTAATATGTTAGATTCATAACCATTAACTACTATTCCATCTTTTATGACTCCAAAGCCATAAATGTGGCATCCTCCTTATACTTGTTTCTAAATACTTGTAAAATAAAGTAGTATAAGGGTAATTTTGAATTTGTTTAGTTGGAGTTTCTTCTTTGATATTCATTTCTTTGAATATCAAATCGTAATACCCTCTCTTATTTGATTCAATATCCAAATATAAAAATTTAGACCCCGTTTTTCTGCCGATTGTTTCAGCTCCAAGAAGAACTTCAGTAGCTTGATTTAAAAATTGAAGATGAAACTTCTGATTAGAATTAAGAGGCCTTTGATCTCCAATAAACCCTATCATAAATTTTTGATTTTGTCTTTTTTTTTCGAGGATATTTCTAAAAGCATTTTTATTTTCAATTAATTCTATCCCATGCCGATTCCTAATCGTTTTAATAATTCTATCCATAACCTTTGAATGAAGAGGTTTATAGAGAGTACCCATTTTTATGTCGCCATCAAAATATTTTGTCAGAAATGGAACCCATTCCCAATTTGCATAATGTCCTAAAAGTAAGATTACTGTATCCGATTCTTCTATGATAAATTTTGGCAATTCTGGATTTTGCACTCTTATGTGTTTTCTAAGAAATTTATCACTTATATTAAGAAGTTTAATTGTTTCTATAATAATATCACATAAATGAATATAGTATTTTGATTCAATGGTCCTTAATTCTCTTTTTGTTTTATCCGGAAAAGATTTTTGCAAGTTCCCTCTAACTACAGAAACTCGATATTTAATAATTCTATGTATGATAAATGCCGAAATATTACTTATAACATATAGAATAGTCAAAGGAAAGCAGGCAACGCATTTGAAGCAACTCAATATTAATTTATATTTTATGTCACTGCCACACATAACTATTTTTTTATAGAGTTTATATCTTTAGTACCAGTAATTTTTTCGAATATTAACCTAATAATTTCTGGATCAACAGTTTCATCAAATTTTCTAGCCCAAAGTAGGTTTGAATTAGCAAGAAGGTCGAAGTCATCTTTAGTGAATGTCCAGGGATGTCTTATGCTTTTCCCTCGTGTCCAATCAATTAATCTCATATCTGCCATATTGACTTCTTTTTGGCTTACTACAGGAGTTGGTTCAAAAAGATTATCTTTGAAAGGAGAATTCCAAACCAACGTAGCTAAAAAAATCTCATCACATGTACTGGTATGTCTGAAAATTTTTTCAAGATAATCTCGCTTTGTAACCACATACCTTGCAAGATTATCCGTTATACTGAACCACTGAGAGGCAAATTTAAAGTTTATTTTACGATTTATTTTAAATCCCACCATCATCTGAAACCCCTTGAAGATATGGTTGATAATTCTTGTCTTGAATTTACTTTCACCTTCTGGGAATATAGTATAATAATAGAACCTTGAATAGGTTGATTTCTTAAATTCCCATAGTTTAATAAATTCTTTACCAGAATATTTATCGAAGAAAGAATGAATCTCATTTTGTGATTTGATTGGCAGATCCATACCGGATAGTAGATGATAGTAATCATATTTGCCATATTTTGTAGCGTTAGCCAATAAAGAAATCTCTGCTCTCATGACACTTACTCCACCCCAATTCACATCGTGACGATCACCAATAAAAAGGAGCCGAGAGTATCTACATACGGAATTAAATTCTTGTTGGTCAAAAGATTGAGCTTTACGGTCAATATGCACGTAAATATCGTTTCTTTCGTGATCTAACAGTTTCAACAAGGATTTTAGTTGATTAAAAATTTTATGAGCTAATATCAAGTAAGCATGTTTCCCCATTTTTACCAGCCAGTTTTAATTATAAATTCTGCAATTGAATCATTCTTTGGATATTTGGCACTTCTTGCTTTAAAGTTGGTTTTTTGAAAGAATGTATCTTTTGTTGCCTCAAAAAATAATTTTTCAGAATAAGTATGATCTCTATATTTATACCACAAAACATGTGTTGGATCCTGTTCAACATAGGGTATTTTATTAAATAATTCGGATGCAGAAGAATTGTTTTCTACTAAATAACGCAATAAATAATGTAAAAGAAAATAATCAATAAGTTGATTCTCAGTTTTCCAGTATTCAAATATTATATCTCTCCAAGCTTTTAATAACGGATGATTTTTTTTCGCTCTTATAAAGCACGATTGCACCAATGTTGTTGGAGTGATTTTATCTCCTGCAGCGAACATAAATAAATCACTGTTGATAATCCAATCTGGGACAGGAGATGTTAAATAATCCGTGGCATCAAACCACATGCCGCCATAATTATACAACAAAAGCACACGACATATATCAGAAAAATGAGCATTGGATATTATTCCGTTTTCCCATTTCAGCCAAATATAATCCGGCACATCGATCCATTTCCTTATACTATTGCGATCTAATATTTTTACATTTTCTCCATAATATTTTTTTAGTTGTCTAAAACACGACTTTATCAATAGAGGTGCGTTTTCTTCTGATTGGAACCATATTGAAAACACAAATTCTTCAGCTCCAGTTTCAGCCTGATAATGTGTGTCTATTTTTAATAATTCAATAAACCTTCTATATTTATTAAGTCGCTTGCATGTATTTTTGTATTTCACACTAAAACGTTTTTTTCTTCTCTCATAACGTGGAAGCCAAATAGGATTTGCAATATGCGCATCCCATATAAACTTAAGATTAGCGAAGACAGAGTTTGTCATAAAATTAGTGAATTGAATAATTTATTCAACGTAAACTTCTTCTTGATGGAGAGGATAAATTATGGGGGTCATATAGTTTGGTCCGTATAATTGTCGGAGATAAGTGTCAGTGTTTTTTATTGATAAAAAGTTATGACCCTCAAATAGAATCTCTCTAAGATCACTGAACTCGGAAACATTAATTTTTATAAATTTCCCATTAGTGCCTATGAGATTCGATACTTGACTACATTGAGAAAAGTTAAAATTGCTAATAGTTGAATCTAATAATTCACCCCAATATTTTATGGAATGCCTATAAGATTTTATAATGGAAACTAAATCTTTACGATGTCTGTGGTAAAATCTGTTATGGATTCTTGCAATTTTTTGGGAGTATCGTCTTTGAAGTTTTAGGTTCTCTGGAATACCGTCAACAGGAAAAACATCTACAAATATACCGTATTTTTTATTCTTTTTCTTGTTTAAAGTAAAAGTTGATGGATCTATTACTTTTGCATATGCCACGGAAAGGACATTAAAATTGTTATTTGTATTACATAACAGATTATACTTATCGCTGTAATATGAAGAAATGAATCTATTATAATCAGGACGTGCCATATAAATATCTAGATCATCGTCCCAAGGAATAAAACCTTTATGGCGCACAGCGCCCAATAATGTGCCACCACATAACGTATATGGTATTCTATTCTTACGACAAAATTTATCAATATCTATCATGATATCCAACATAAAATCTTGTCGTTCTCTTATAGTAAGAAGTCGCATTAAAAAATAATTTAGAGTATATTGTAAAATCTTTGAGGTATTTCAATTATTATTCTTAGTCCTAAGAGTCCGGGTTTATTCCATGCATATGGAGGTCTAACAATTTGTTCAATTCGACTAGCAAGTTTCACCATAGTTTCAAAATTTCTTATGGGAAGAAAATTAACAAACTTGATTACTCTTTTTCTTTTATTCATATGGCGAGACCATCCTTGATTTATGCGATCTTCATCATTTAGTCTGTTTTCTATTATTTGTAGATCGCTATATCCGAAATGCATAAGATATAACCCCTTTATTATATGGAAGTTTTTACCTTTAACGCGATGAAACCCAGAACCCCATTTTACTGGCTCATTCAAAACGGACACTTTAGTATATCGAGTACCTATTTGTGCGAAATGCCTTTGATTTAAAAATGGGAACTCTAATGATAAATCTTTTTCGCGGCCAATTAATTGACCAAAATCAAGACCTAATCCTGATGCACAGGTCTTGATTTTTAGATTACTAAGAAAATCTGTAAGAGAAGGGTTGATCAAGGGATCGACAACCAGATATTCATCTGCATCGCCACCTATTACCATATCGTATCCTGATTTGAATAGTTCAGTTGCTTTTAGCGATAAAAATTTTATTCTTCCCTTATCTGAAGCAACTACACTCGTGCCGATCTTTTCTACTTTTTTACAATTAGTTCCTTCACAAAAGTAAGGAATTTTTTGGTCAAGACCATCAAAATATATGAAAAGATTCTCTTTCCCTAATTTACTCCCATAATAATTAATCCATTTATGGAGAAAAAAACTATCATTCCTGACCATTGTTATTGCGGCTATCCTTTTCATATTCATAGAGAATTTCTGAGAGTTTATAAAATAGCCTCTCTAATTTGATTATCACCTACGTTATTAGATTTTATATGCTACAATCAAAGCAAGGTTAACTGTATCGATATGTGATTTGTATCCGTCAGATTTAGCTTAAAGTGAAACTTTAAGTCAGTCCCGTTCCCGAAATTTGGGGAATTTTTAACTTTAGGAGCGACTCTGAACTATCAGCCAAATGGAATTATTTCACACTATCATCTCCTCCTTCAAATCAACTCCTTTTCATTGACTTCTTTCTAGATATCATTGCGGGAATATTTAACCCGAAATCAATCTCAATATACAGAACTAAAGAGAATGCATTATTTACGGATATATAAGAGATAAAGTTAACCGGAATAGAGAGGTTGTTTACTCCAAAGTTTATCTTAGTTGTATCGAAGGCGTCTCCATGGTTTTATGGGAACGAGACACTTTTACAACCCATTTTTCATTTAGGACCGATTTGACATTCACAGGTTTATCACCTACTCTCAATCCATAATTGTATTGGATACCAAAACTATTGTGAGAGGTTTTTCCCCTAACTACTCCGACCTCTTTTAAATCCAAATCATTTAAAGAGTTATTACCAAACGAGAATCGAGCATCATCATAAGATACCGATAAGAAATTGTAATTTTCGGTTTGAGCAGTAATACCCATCATACCGAGAAGACCTAAAAAATTTAATTTTCTCATATTTTCTCGCCTGTAGTCTCCTCAGATTAGGCTCATATTAGGATAAAAAAAAGCGTAGGAGTCTGTACCATTAATGCTCATCCTACAGCTTGAGGCCCTGGAACTGCCCATCTCAGTTGAATGAGCACATGCAGAAGCCTACGCTGGATATGATTATAATTACATTAAGACATAATAATGACTCGTGCACGAATAAAACATATCCGCATGGCATCTACCGTGCCGCATCCTTGACTGAGATTTGAAATTTTCCAGGTTTCAAGCTGTCAAGAATATGCGTCTTGGTAAACGCTTTACAATATTTATTTATACCCTCCCTCTTTTTCCCAAAACCGGGCTTCTGCGGGCGGTATGCAATTGCAAAGATAGGAATAATTCCGGAGATTTTGTGGCTATTATGCTAAAAAACATATTTTCGAACTGAGTACGACATGACAAAATTAAAAAACATCAAATTTTGGGGTATTAGCCAAGCGTATAAGTATAAGTATGATTACAATCTATTCGAGTCCATTCTTAACAAGAGGCTATGCCTTCCTTCTTTGCTTCAGGATTTCTATTGACTTGCTATTCATATCATTATGCCCACTAACCAGATACTCCCGTACATAAACAATGCTTCCCGTCGCCACAAGTCTTGCGGTTCACTCAATGTCGCGCATGTTGGTTTCCTCGATGTCGAAGTTGAAAGATTTCATGACATTGAAGGCTGCTTCGACATTCATATTTATTTTTTCCAATAATCACCTCTTGCACCTCCAACTCTCTATGCGACATTCCGCTTTCAATTCTCTTCATAAAATTGAACTGTAGAAAAGGGAATATGTGAATTATCCTCGCATTCTTTTCTTGTAATCTTTTGATTTACGCTTATCAAATTCAACACCCTTTCTACGGCTGGCAATTCCTTCTTATCTATTTTCTGACCTATTATAGGTCTCAAACCACGAATGTCCTGAAATCCCAAAATTTGGGAAACCCGTTTCCCTACTGTCGTTCTCCTGTTCTTCTGTCTAGAAATTTCTGCTGCCTTCCCTTCATTTATTTTTGACAGGAAAGGTATAGGAGTTTTATCGATTTTAAATAAAATGTCGTCTACCGTTCTATTGTTCCGCCTATATTCAGCGCACGAAATAATACCATAGCAAAGGCCATTCATATCATAGTGGTATTTTTTTGTACATAATATCCATTCAAATTCCTATCGCTACCTCTGCAAAATCCCCTCTGGCGTCAGCGGGTCGCGTGAAGGCACTTCAGTGCCCCGTTCGCATTGCATCCGCAATCTTCCTGTTTCAGAGTCCATCGGGAAAGCCGGTAAGCACGCGCCGCTCTTGCCTGGGGCCGCCGCCAGCTCCGGCCAGAGCTTTGATGGCTTTGGGAGGAAGCGTTATCGGCGGGTGTTGAGGCGGCCGGCGATGTAGTCGATGAGGATGAGGAGCGGAATCAGCACGATAGAATAGCAGAATCGCGGCGGGTCGGAGCGACCTGCCGCGATTCTGCTATTGTTGTCTTACCAGGATTCGAACCTGGACAAACAGAACCAAAACCTGTTGTGCTGCCATTACACCATAAGACAATCCTAAATCTTCAGGAGCTCGCGCCATCTTCTATGGGACCCTGATAAGCACACACCTCGAAGACTCTGCAAATTTAATACATTTTTTCTTTTCGCGCAAATTTCATTTATGAATGCCCACTACTCCGGAATTTTAAGAAAGGAGTTTAAAGACCTAAGTAAGTCACGCGTCGCTATTATCACAAGCCGGCTTCGTGAAAGCGGTTGCGGTCGCGCGTATATTTCTTCTCCAATGTCTTGCGGAATGCATCGGTCAGACTGATTCCCGTCTGATTGGCGAGACATACCACCACCCAGAGAACATCGGCAAGCTCCTCCTCCATCGCCGAACGCGGATCCGTCAGGTCGCCCGGCTTGGGAACCTGCTCGCCGTAGACACGCGCCACTACCCGCGCCAGCTCGCCGGTCTCCTCTGTGAGCAGTGCCATGTTCGTAAGCTCCGAAAAATAGCGTCCACCGATGCGATGGATCCATTCGTCGGTGAGATTCTGCGCCTCACGGAGCGTCATATCCGGCGCAGTGCCGTCGAAAGCAGAACTCATATCAGCGAAAGGGCTCTCAATTCATCGATAATCTCATTGCCGCTCAGCGAACGACGGCGCGAAAGCGTCCGCGCGAAATCCTCGATTGCCGGGTGCAAACGCGGATTGCGGAAAATCCGCCCCATGTACGACCGCGTCTTGTCGTAGATCGTCTCAATCTCGTCATCCTCGAGCGAGCACACATCACGCCCCTCTTCCGCTATCTCCTCATGAATCTTCTTCATCACATCGGAGGGCACATCCCGGCGCAGGCGCACCAGCGAACGAGCCATCACATTGGAGATCACCATCGCCGACGTTACATAATAATTATGTAGAAGATTGTCCCATGTCGCCTTGGGCGAGATCGACGGTGAGCCCGAGAAATAATACTGGTTGGAGAACGTGACCATAGGCCCGGCATTGTCGAGCGACACTTCGGCCACCCTGTCCATCGCATCGAGCGCCGCCAGCGATATGGCCATGCCGGCAAGACCGTAAGCCTTGTCGTCTTCATTGAGGTATGAGAGGGTGAATATTTCGTCTGACATTATATTACAACTCTTTCTCTTTTTAACAAAATTCACTGGTTATAGTTTCAAAAAGTTACCCCGAATCCGCCGGCTATACGGACACCCTGCTGCGGGAGTCCCGGCAGTATGGCGTCATGACGGTTCAGCAGATTGTCGGCCTGCAGCCAGAGCGTGAAATTATCGGTTACGCCATACGATGCCCCGAAGTTCAGATAGCAGAGATCGGGCAAACGGTAGCCTGCAAGAACCCGACTGTCGGCCATCACGTTGTCGGCATAGCGCCCCTGCGTATAGGCGGTCCGCACACCACGATATTCATACTCAAGCTTCAGCCGCAACTCGCGCCATGGATTTGTCTCTGCCGAAACGAGAGCCGTGAGGCGCGGTCGGTCGTAGCCGTTGAAATATCCCTTGCTTCCGTTTTGCGGCTGATACGTTCCGCGGGCTTTCAGCGACAGCACACGTCCCATGTCGTAGCCAAGATGCGCCCCGAGGCTGAATCCATGCATATTCACTCCCGAAACCGCCGCGTATGAATAGCTCACAGGGTTGCCGTCGATCTCTTCGGGAAGTCCCGGAAACACCTCGTCAGCATAATTCATGCGGGCCATATACCACCCCCCGAGATACTCGCCGCGCGTCACGCGGAAAGCAAAATCCAATCCGGCCGAAAAACCGGAGAAGGGTCCGAAAATGGCGCCCAAGCTACCGTCGAGCGGCGAATATACCGGACGCGACGATGTGAGCCACGGCTGCTGGTAATAATCATGCTGCCAGTTGCCCGCAAGCGTATTGAGCCGGCTGCCGCCCAACAGATGGACATAGAGCGACACCGGACCTGCCGTCCAGTCCACCTTCACATCCGGAGCGACATGCAGGAAATTATAGCGGTCGTCCCGGTCGCCTGCGTTGAATGCGAAATCAATCTCCGCGCCCACACGAACCTTCAGCCGGTTGCGCGTAAAGCTATAATAAGGTGTAAGCTTCACTACCCCATAATCATCTGGCACATTCACAAAAAGACCTCCATCGGGGGTTTCCCCGGCATAGAGCATGATGTCGGCATCCAGATCCACGCCGAACGCCGAACCGGACGAGGAGGGGAAAATGATGCCCGCATTCAGCGAGATATCCGTCTCGCGACCTCCGTGATAGCGACCCAACATCGGATCATCGAGCACCGACGGATTACCTATGTAGGGTATGTACGCGCCATAGGCCGAACGATAGCCGAAATATCTTACCCCGGCTCCGGCCATCCATGAGATATCGTCATGGCGCGAAGGGGATTCCCATGTAAAACGGGCCGACACATCGTTGAGCGTCTGCGTCGGAGCCGCCATCTTCTCATCGGGCAATGCGGCATACCATGTAGGATTATAGCCGTAATAATTGAAATTGCCGATATGCCAGTCCACGGCTCCGGAAAGGGTTCCCTTTCCGGCGAAGTCATGCTTTCCGTAGACGCCGAGCGTCTCGTCGTAACGCTCCATACGGTTGTCGGCTGTCAGCGGCGAAAGCTTCGGCTTCCATAGCGAAGTGGAATTATGCTGGAGGCGCACGCCGACAGTTGTCTGCGGCGTCTGCATGAAACGATAGCCCGCGCTCAACGTGGTGTTGAGCCATGAGCCCGCCCCCAGCTCGAGATAACCGCGCTTGTCGGAGAAAAAGCGATCGGCGCGCCAGCCGGTGGCCGGGAGGGGAAGAAGCCGCGGAGCGAAAGCCGCCGGCACACTCTTCGAATCATAGGCGAGCGGGTTGCTTTCAAGCGAGAACTTCACCGCTTTGGGAAAAGTATTGATGCGGTCGAGGCGGAACACCTCCGGCACATACTTTCCCTCCACGCTTATCGACTGGTTATATTGGGCCGACGCCGGCAGCCACGCGGCAGCCAGCAGGGCGCAAATCATTGTCTTATGATTGGTCATGTTCATTTCTTTTTATTGCCGGTAGACTTCTTATTGCCGGTGTCATTCTTGTTGCTGATGGCCTTGAGCCGCGAATTAATGCCGTCGAGAATCTCCCGCTCGTCGCCGGGATAATTCTCTTTCAGGCTTTGCAGATATTCCTTTGCAAGGTAAGCCTTCCCCTGAGCTGTATAGGCATCGGCGAGCACGAGGAATCCGCGGGCAAGCTGCAGACTGTGGGGAGTACCCGCCTCGGTGAATTCAAGCATCGCCTTTTCAGCTTTGGCAAACTCTCGACGGTTGAGATAGTATTGTCCCAACTCGACTGCGGCCTGTGCACCGGCCTCGCCTGAGGGATTGGCGGCCAACTCGCCGAGCAAGGCCGTTCCCTCGCTATCCCGTTTCATGCGGATAAGGGCGAGCGCTTCGACAAGGCGCATGTCATCGGCAGTCTCAGGAGCGAGTCCGCCGCTGTTGCGGGCCCTTCGGGCGTAAGCCACACGCTCGCTGTCGTCGGCCGACGTGCGGGCCACGCCGGCGAGGGCGTCGGCCATGAAATCGGTGTCGCCGGTCTTTTCAAGTTCCTTATATACGGCTGCGGCATCGGCGGCACGCCCCGGAATATCGTTTTCGAGAATCTCGGCGCGCATCATCAGCGCTTCGGGATATTGCACGGAATGCGGACGGTCTGTAGCGATTCGGCTCAAAGCGGCCTCTGCCTCTGCGAAATCGCCGGTAGCGCGTCGCGACTGGGCGATGTCGAGGAGCGCCGCGGCAAGATATTTGCCGTCGGGATAATCGCGGACATAATTCTGAAGCAGACGTATGTTCGACATATCGTCGGCGTATGCGGTCTCGGCGCCGTCGAAGGCAAGCTGTTCCATCTCGTCGGCATCCAACTGCGCGGCTTCGGGAACGGTCCGTAGGAACGCGGCATACTCGGCCAAGGTGCCGTTCGACGCGCAATATTTACGCAGATCTTCATTGGCAAGCTGGGCCTCTTCGCTCGACGGCCAGTTGCGGATGATCCCGCGATAGGTCTCGGCGGCTTTCTCGCGGTCGCCTGTCTTCGAATAACTTATCGCGAGATTGAGCATGGCCTTGCGGGCCTGGGCAGAGCGGGGATACTCCTCGGCGAGGCTTGCGAACGCCTCTTTGGCCCGGGCGTTGTCGTCGAGCGCCTCATAGGTCAATGCCTTTTCGAGCAATGCGTTCGGCATCCATTTCGAGCCGGGATAACGCTTCTGCATCTCGCCGAGTTCCTTCAATTTCCCTTTCACATCGCCTCCTAAGCCGGTCATCACCGCATGTCGGTAGGCGGCATAATCCGCATCGGAAGCGCCGCGCTCGATAGCGTCGGCATATGCCCTGCGGGCCGAACGGTAGTCGCCCGTATAATACCGGCAGTCAGCCATGCGCACAATGGCGTCGGCCAATAATGCCGCGGGCAATGCCGGCCGTGCATCCACTGCCTTCGCGAATTCTCCGGCGGCCGCCGAATATTTCTCCTGCATATACTCGGCGTATGCGAGGTCGTAGAGAGCCAGCGTGCGGTTCGACCCGGCCGGCTCACTCTTCAGGAATGCAGAATAAGCGTTTGCGGCTTTGCCATATTCTCCCAATGAATAGCGGGCGTCGCCCAGCCAGAAGCGGGCCTGCTCGGCAAGCTTGCGGTCGTGGCGCGCAAGTTCGATGGAACGCTCCAGATAGGAAGCGGCCTCCGAAGCCCGGCCGTTGGTCATCGACTCGATACCGAGTTCATAAAGCACCTTCTGCTTGGCGGCCATGACGCTTGCCGACGGATTTTTGATGCGCTCGATATTCTTGAGAGCCTTGGCGTAATCCCGCTCGTTATAATAAGCCGTGGCGAGATATTCCTCCACTTTCGGAGTGTATTCCGAATGGGGGTAATCGCGGATAAAGCCTTCGAGGAGGTCTACCGACGATGAGAATGGCACCTTCCCGCCGCGCGTCACGGCAGCCACATAGTTATATAAAGCCGTCTCGCTAACGTTGCTGTCGTAGCCCTTGCGGGCGGCTTTCTCGAAAGCCATCGCCGCCGCGTCGTCGTTGCCTGTTGCCACATCGCACTGTCCCATGTAGAGCCATGCGCTCTGCGCTATGTCGTTGTCCAGCTCGGTGAGGGTTGAGAACCGCTCGGATGCAGCTTCGTAATCACCTTCGTCATAGTCGGTGACGCCGAGGGCATAGACGGCGTCGGAGGCAGGATTGGCGGGCGTGGAGTCCATATATCGCCGCAACAGTTTGCGGGCGCGGCTGTATTCGCCGAGCTTGAAAAGGCTCAGGCCCGTCACTCGGCAGAGTTCGGGCGTCAGCTCGGGATCATCGAGATTCCGCAGAATATTCTCACCCTCGCGGGCCACTTTTTCGAATTCGCCGCGCGTATAGTCGATCTGAGTCATGTAATACGCTGACTCCAGACCTTTCTTTCCTCCCCTCACTTTCGAGAAGAGGGAATAAGCCTTGTCGTAATCGCCTTCGATATAATCGAGATAGGCACTGTAGAAAGTGTATGCTTCCCGGTATTCGCCATTGTCTCTCAAAGCATTGAGCGATTCGCGTGCCTCGGCGAAGTGTCCGGTCTTGATGCGGCATAACGTCAGCCGGTAGCAATAGAGAGGATACTCCGTGCGGTTCAGTCGTCCGGCATCTATTTCCGAATACTCCGTGAGGGCTTCGGGCCACTGATGACTGAAGAAATAGTAATCGGCTACGGCCATGCGGGCGGCAAGCGCTTTAGACAATGCCGGATACTCGCGCACGAATTCCCGCAAGAGACGCAGACATTCGGCATCCCCCCTTTCATAATATGCTTTTGCGAGCATGAATACATATTCCTCCTCGTCGGCCGGTGCGAGATCCACTCCTTCGGTATGGAGTATTCTCAGCTGGTCGATCACTCCTCCGTAATTTCCGGAGGCGAGCATTGTCCGGGCTCGCTCGAGATAGCCGGCGGCCTGCGGCGAGAAACGCTCGGGCAGCGTGGCGTTTGCCGGCGCAGCACCGGCCAGAATCGCGGCAATCGCCGGGGCAGCCAATATGCGTTTTGTTATATTGTTAGCCATAATGAGCTTGTTGTTCAATTATTTATTAGGAAAGAGTCTCGTGAATATCCTGCTGTCAGTGACGCTCCTTCAATATTCCGTGGCGGAAAGCATAGAGCAGTTCCGTCAGTTCATCGATCTGAGCCTGCAGCTCTTTCCCCTTGTCGGTGTCACGCACGCGCATCCGGTGGCGCGACAGCTCCACAATCTGCGTGGTCGACACGATGTCGGTGCCGTTTCTCACTGCCTCTTCGGCCGATGTGAATGGCTCATGCTGCACGAGCTGAAACCCGCTGCTATGGAACACAAGGGTATAGCCGGCAATGCCGGTGGTGCGGTGGTAGGCTTTGGCAAAACCGCCGTCGATCACCATCAGCTTACCGTTGGCACGTATCGGCGATTCACCTTTGGCGGCCCGCACGGGCACATGCCCGTTGATGATATGCCGGTGCTCCCCTTCCACTCCGAATGCATCGAGAATCATGTCGCAGATTTCCTCGTTGTTGCGGAGCTTGAAATACCATCCCTTCTCTTCATGATGGGTTTCCGGGGCATCGATGAAATAGCGTTCGAAGGTGGCCATCTTCGATTTGTCGAACAATGGAGAATCCGGGCCGCACCAGAGATACCAGAAATAATCGCGGGCAAAGGCGCGGCGTTCCGGGGTTGAATCATCGTTGAAGGCTTCCCGCATCGTCATGCCGATCTTGTGGAGCAGTTCACGCCCTTTATAGGAATGGCCTCCCACCTCCACCTCTTTCAGACTGCCGTCTTCGTTCAGAGGCAGCGAAGCGTGAAAGAGCAGATTGGAATTATAGATACCATACATGCATCCGTTGGAGAAGAGACATTCGATATGGCGCTGCAACTTGTCGCTGACGCCGAATGAATGATGAAGCTTATCCACCAGTTCCCGCTCCTCGGCCGAGAGAGCCGTAGGATCGTCCGGGTCGAGAGTGGGGAAGTTTTTGTCGTTCAATGGATATTCCTTACCTTCCACAGTCACGGTTCCCTTTCTAAGGTCGATGGCCGAAAGCAGGTCGCGTTTCTCGAGACCCCATTCGGGATGCGCTTTGGCCATGGCGGCCTCCAGTTTGAACTGTATCACGGATATAGCCTTGTGCATGCGGGCGATAAGCATCTTTGTCTTTTCGCTCACCTCCTCTTCGTTGGCCAGCGTCGGCATGAACCGTTCGCAGGGATCGTCGCCGTATGTCTCCATGGCGAACGTGGCCAATGGCACGAGATTTATGCCGTAGCCATCCTCGAGAGTAGCCATGTTGCCGTAGCGCAGCGAGAGCCTCAGCACGTTTGCCATACAGCAGTCGTTGCCGGCGGCCGCCCCCATCCAGAGAGCGTCGTGGTTGCCCCATTGTATGTCGAAGCGCCCGTAGCCGCAGAGGATATCCATGATTATATGCGCGCCCGGTCCCCGGTCAAATATATCGCCGAGAATATGGAGCTGGTCGATGCTCAGACGCTGGATCACGTTGCAAAGAGCAGTGACGAACTCGTCGGCCTGACCGGTGGAGATGATGGTCTCTATGATACGCGAGAAATAGGCTTGCTTGTCATCGTCGGAGGGGGATTCATGCAGAAGCTCCTCGATGATATAGGCGAACTCGCGCGGCAGGGATTTGCGCACTTTCGAGCGCGTATATTTCGAGGATACCGACTGACATACCTTTATAAGCTTGTGGAGAGTTATGTTATAGAAATCCGTAAGATCGCTCTCGGAGGCATGGATGAGCTGAAGCTTCCTCTCGGGATAGTAGATGAGCGAGCAAAGCTCGCGTATCTCCTGCTCGCGCAATGACGTTCCGAAAATTTCCGTCACTTTTCGCTTGATATTGCCCGATGCGTTCTTGAGGATATGGCGGAAGGCCTCGTGCTCCCCGTGGATATCGGCCAGGAAGTGCTCCGTCCCTTTGGGGAGGTTGAGAATCGCTTCCAGATTGATGATTTCAGTGGAAGCGGCGCTCACATTCGGGAACGACTGCGAAAGGAGCTCGAGCACCCTGCGGTCGTTCTCAACCTGTGTTTCAGATATGTTTCTGGATAATGGTGTCATATTTATATTGTCGTGAAACAACTTCACTGCAAAGATAATAAAAAGAAATGAACCCGCGTCGCTCCACGGGCGTTTTAGCAATGAACTCGACCCAATAAGAGGACTCAGCAATACAAATTAAACTTTAAAAATTATGGATACCAACAAACTTAAAGATCTGCTCGGTAAAAAAGGTGTGGCGCTTGTGGAATTTTATGCGTCATGGTGTCCTCACTGCCATAGGATGATGCCTGTTGTCGATGATATCCGCGCTTTGATGGATGGACAGGCCGAAGTCTATCAGTTCGACATCGACGAGAATTCTGAACTCGCCAATGAGCTTGGTGTCACATCCGTACCGACGTTCATCGTTTACCGCGACGACCGGGAGACCTGGCGCGCATCGGGAGAGATGGACGGCAACATCATCGTCTCCCATATTCAGGAAACCCTCTGAAATCACCACCTCTGAAACACCCTCTATCCTTAAATCTACTTCTACTTTGCTAAAATCAAAACTGTCTTGACTATTTTTTCTGAATATCTGGGGCTGCTCGGCGTGCCGCATACGCGCGACAACAGCGACAAGGCATTCCATGAGATGCCGTTCAAGTCGCTGTTCGGCTTCTCGCGGCTCCTCAATTCCTACGGCATCGAGACGCGAGGTGTCAGGGTTGCCGACAAAGGGGATCTGAGGCGCCTGCCGCTCCCTTTTCTGGCGCAGGAAGGTAGTGGGTTCGTAATTGTTACCGGCTTCACCGACAATCATGACGGTGGTCAGCAGATAGTGAACTATATATATTACAGCCAGAAGAAAAGCATGCCGTTCGACCGCTTCAACGAGCAGTGGAGCGGCGTGGCTCTTCTCGCCAAGCCCGGCCCCGATGCGAAAGAGCCCGACTATGCCCGCCATCGGTTTTATGAAATAGCCGCTATGGTTAAGCGTTGGCTGCTTATAGCCTGCGTAGTCTTCCTCGCCGTATGCGGCTTCATCTACGCCGGACTGTGGCGCAACCTTTCCACAATCCTGCTCACGGCCGTCGACTTCGCCGGACTCGGCGTCACATGGCTGTTGATTCTCAAATCTTTGAAAGTCAGCAGCAAGTCGGCCGACAGGATTTGCGGAGTGTTGCAGCAGCATGGCTGCGACACCGTGCTCGAACAGAAAGCGTCCTCCTTCTTCGGTCTGTTCGGATGGAGCGAGGTCGGATTTGCTTATTTCAGCATCTCTACCCTGGCACTCTTCCTATTCCCCGGAGAGATCCGATGGCTGGCTCTTGCCAACGGATGCTGCCTGCCGTTCACCGTCTGGAGCATCTGGTATCAGAAATTCCGCATCAAGACATGGTGCACGCTCTGCGTCACCACCCAATGCCTCCTCTGGCTACAATTCTTCTGCTACTTCTTCGGCGGGATGTGGCACGGCATCTTCCCGCTGCGCCTCCCACTCTTTATGCTCGGCGCAGCCTACCTGGCAGCTTTGCTCGCCATCAACGCCGTGATGACCTTCATCAAAAAGCGCACACTCCCCGTCGCCTAATAAAAACTTCGCTATGGCACTCTACGACATCCTCGGCATAAACATGCAGACCCTCTCCCCCCTCGAAATGAACCGCATCCACTTCGAGACCGGCCGCCACTCCCCCGTCGACAAAGACACCCCCGCAGCCCCCGCCCCAAAACGCGGTCAGGGGTAGAAGTGCGGAAATTTGCGTAAACGTGTTATAAAACAGATTCCGGAAGATTGCAGTTTGTCTATTTTGGGTTATTTTTGCGGTCGAAGAAACCGTTTAACCTAATACCGAAAAACTGTTCTCTCCGAATGGAAAATAACGAAGAATCCGCCCCGCTCGCGGGCGCGGTCGAAACAGATATCAAATCATCAGAAGCAACTAAAACCGGCAAGTCTGCCGGAAAGAAATCGGCATGGAGCGGCGTTATTTGCCTCGTCGTGGTGTTCGGCCTTTTCGGCTATTTAGGTCAGGGAATGGGACTGGCAAACATGCTCAAGACGCTTATGAACACCGCCCACGACCTGCTTCTCAACACTGTCTTCTACCTCATGGCTATCTGCGTGCTAACCGGTGCCGTGGGTAAGATTTTCATGGAATTCGGCGTGGTCGACCTCCTCGAGCGACTCCTGCGCCCGCTCATGAAACCGCTCTTCAACCTCCCGGGCGTCGCCTCCCTTGGCGCCGTCGTAACCTTCCTCAGCGACAACCCCGCCATCATCTCCCTTGCCTCCGACAAACGCTTCAGCTCTTATTTCAAGAAATACCAGTTCATCTCGCTCACCAATTTCGGCACCGCCTTTGGCATGGGCCTCCTCGTGATGGTCTTCATGGTGGGTCAGGGATATTTCTGGGAACCGCTTGTCGGATTTGCCGGCGCTTTCCTCGGCTGCGCCGTCTCTACGCGACTGATGCAATACTTCGTGATACGCAACTACCCGCATTATCTCGAAGAGGATATGGTGGACGACAAAACCGATACCTATGAAAAGAAAAATGAAGGAGAACGGAAATCCCCGTTCGTCAGAATCCTCTCCGCTTTGCTCGACGGTGGGCGCTCGGGCGTTGACGTCGGCATCGCCATCATCCCCGGAGTGCTCATAATATCCACCCTCGTGATGCTCCTCACATTCGGCCCCGGCGAAGGGGGTCAATACACCGGCGCCGCATACGAAGGCGTGGCCGTTCTGCCATGGCTCGCACAGAAAGTCGATTTCATTTTCGAATGGCTCTTCGGCTTCCACGACCCCCATCTCGTGGCCTTCCCCATCACGTCGCTCGGTGCCGTCGGCGCCGCGCTCAGCCTCGTCCCCAACTTCATATCCCAGGGGTGGATCGACGGTAACGCCATCGCTGTCTTTACCGCCATCGGCATGTGCTGGAGCGGATATCTCAGCACACACACCGCCATGCTCGACTCGCTCGGCTTCCGCGAACTCACCTCCAAAGCCATCCTCGCCCACACCATCGGTGGCCTCTGCGCCGCCGTAACCGCCCATCTCCTCTTCATGGCCGTCAGCGTTGCGATAGCCTGACACGTCAACCTTTGATTGAGTAATCCGGGCCTCTGAAACGTAATTTATTACGTTTAATCAAGAACTTCAGCTTATGAGACTGTCAGCTTTTGCCCTCATGCTTCTCGCATCGGGCGCATTATATGCCACGGCCGGCAACAATTATATATCGAAAGTGTGGAGTCCCGACAGGGGCGACGGCACGTATGTCAACCCCATCATAAACGCCGACTACAGCGACCCTGACGCTATCCGCGTGGGCTCCGACTACTGGATGACGGCCTCAAGTTTCTGCAACGTTCCCGGTCTGCCGATCCTGCATTCCACCGACCTTGTGAACTGGGAAATCGTGAACCATGCACTCCCCTCTCTCCCCTCGCCAACTTTCGATACCCCTCAGCATGGCAAAGGAGTCTGGGCACCCTCGATCCGTTTCCACAACGGCGAATACTACATCTTCTGGGGGGATCCCGACACGGGCGCCTACATGGTCAAAACCGCCGACCCGCGCGGCAAATGGTCGGAGCCGGTGCTCCTCTGGAAAGGGAAAGGAATCATCGACACCTGCCCGCTCTGGGATGAGGACGGCAAAGCCTATCTTGTCAACGCCTGGGCTAAAAGCCGCTCCGGCTTCAACTCGATGGTGACGGTTTCCGAGATGCGGCCGGACGCCACGGCGCTCCTCGGCGAGCCGGATGGTCTACGACGGCATGCCCGAAGGGAACCATACCATCGAAGGACCGAAGTTCTATAAACGCAACGGCTATTATTATATCCTTGCTCCCGCCGGAGGCGTGGAGCGGGGCTGGCAGATGGCCCTCCGCTCGCGCAACCCGTTCGGCCCATACGAATCGAAGATCGTGATGGCCGAAGGTAAATCGGGCATCAACGGCCCCCATCAGGGCGCATGGATCGACACCGACAAAGGTGAAAACTGGTTCATAAATTTCCAGGACAAAGGCTTCCTTGGTCGCGTGCTTCATCTTAACCCCATTGAATGGCGCGGCGACTGGCCTGTTATCGGCATCGATAAGGATGGCGACGGATGCGGAGAACCCGTGGCGCGCCACCGCAAACCGAAAGCCTCCGGCGCCTCGCAGCGCATCAACCCCGCAGAGTCCGACAGCTTCGACGGCATCCGCCTCGGCGAGCAATGGGACTGGTTCGCCAACTACCGTCCGGAATTCGGATTCACCACGCCATTAGGATATTTCCGCCTTTACGGCCACAATGTGAGCGGCATCGACGGCAAACATGAATACGTAAACCTGCGCGAGGTTCCCAACATCCTCACGCAGAAACTACCCGCCGACAAATTCACCGCCACGGCGGAAACCACCGTATCGGGAAGTGCCGACGGCCAGCAGGCCGGCATCGTGGTGATGGGTCGCGACTATTCGCGCATGGCTGTAGAGAAAAAGGGGGACCGCTTCATCATCAAGCAGATTGAAAGTTTCGGCGCTGACCTCGGCAACGGGGAGACAGAAACCGTAGTGGCCGAAGTGCCCGCCTCGCGCCTCAACTGCGACGGCCCAGCCGCCACCTCCGACCTCGACATCTGGATGCGCGTGCGTCTCGACGGCAAAGGGATGGCCCATTTCTCCTACAGCCTCGACGGCAAGAAATTCCTTCCCTCGGGGAAACCCTTTAAAGTGCGTCAGGGCCACTGGATCGGTGCCCGCGTTGGTTTCGCCGCCCTTCAGCGCGGCAAGGACCGCGGCTGGCTCGACATCCGCTCCTTCACCGTAGAACCCTAAGGTGCATCCACCACTGTCAATATCGGGGGCCTATCGTTTGAAAAGACGGTAGGCCTCTCTTGTCCAAAGCACAAACGATGATGCGGCAATGATGATCACAAGGTCCAGTGCACCTGACTTGTTGAATCCCCAGTCGAGGGTATGAAGCATCGGCGACACATTGAAGAACTCGTAGGCTATCTCCGTGATGAACAATTGCCCGGCAACGATGATGCCGACAATCGTCCAGAAACCCTGACTCATCTTCAGCCGGAAGATACTTTCGCCGGTCTCGAAAGCGCGGGCGTTGAACATATACCAGAAATGCGTCCAGACAAAGATCGAGAAGAGCAGAGTGGCCTCATAAGCGGTCATGGGCGACTCGACGCCTACCGCGGCACGGAACATCTGCGGGATGGAAGTGACATCGGCATGATTGAAAAGCCAGTAGAAACCGAATGTTATCGCGAAGAAAAGAAGGCCGACTCCCGTAAGTTCCACAATCATCGGCCGCGTAAGGATCGAGGAATTGCGCTTGCGCGGCTTATCGCGCATCACGGCCTTGGATGGAGGAAGAGAAGCCAACGCCATTGCGCCGAATGTATCCATGATGAGGTTCACCCAGAGCATCTGCGTCACGGTCAGCGGCGACTCCGAACCCATGAACGAGCCGAAAAGCACTAAGAAGCAGGCCGCCACATTCACCGTGAGCTGGAAGAGCAGGAACCGCTGGATATTCTGATAGAGCGATCGCCCCCACATCACGGCTCGACCTATCGAGGAGAAGGAGTTGTCGATAATCGTGATATCGGACGCCTCTTTCGCCACCGACGTACCGTCGCCCATCGACAGCCCGACATGGGCCGTCTTGAGCGCCGGAGCGTCGTTCGTGCCGTCACCGGTCACGGCCACGACCTCATTGTTGGCCTGCAACGCCTCCACAAGTCGTTTCTTGTCCAGCGGGCGCGCCCGGGCTATTATCTTGAAATCCTCTACCCCCTCCTTGAGCTGTTCGTCGGTAAGCTCGGCAAACTCGGGGCCGATGATTATATTGCGGTCCGTATCCGTGGCATCGTTCCAGAGACCGATGCGACGTCCGATCTCTTTGGCCGTCCCGGGAGTGTCGCCGGTAACGATCTTCACCTTGATGCCCGCGTCGAGCACCTCCCGCACCGCTGCGGGCACATCCGCGCGGACAGGATCGGCGATAGCGACGATGCCGAGGAAGGTCAGATTGTCGGCCACAACCCGCCCGTCGGCAATAGTCGCATCCCCCTCTTGAACCTCCTGATATGCGAAGCCGAGGGTGCGCATGGCCTGATTCTGATATTCGAGCAACTGCGCGTCGATCTCCTCTTCTGTCACTCCGTTGGTGTTGCGACACATGCCGAACACTATCTCCGGCGCCCCCTTTACATAGAGTATTCTCTTACCCGACGCAGATCTGGCAACCGTTGCCATATACTTCCGCTCGGTGGTGAATGGCAGCTCTTCGAGACGACCGGCGCTCCCGCGCAACTCCTGATAGTCCATGCCGTTGGCCTTGAGCCACAGCAATAGGGCACCCTCCGTGGGGTTGCCGAGCACTTGCGGCTTATCGCCCGAGAGGTCAAGTTGTGCCGTAGAGTTCACAGCTATCCCTTCATAAATATATCGGAAGTCGGGCTTCGGACAGAAGAAATCGGCCTTGTCCACCTGCATCTGGTTCTGCGTCAGCGTACCCGTTTTGTCGGTGCATATCACGGTTATGGCGCCCATCGTCTCGCAGGCATGCATCTTGCGCACAAGATTATTGGTTTTCAGCATCCGGCTCATCGAGTAAGCCAAAGAGAGCGTCACCGCCATCGGCAATCCCTCCGGCACAGCCACCACAATCAGCGTCACCGCTACCATCAGCGTTTTCAGCGTATGGCTGAAGAGCAGCGACCAGGTGTAGCTGACGGCGCCGGGGTTAAGCATAGCGAACGCCCCTACAACCATGGCGAAGAAGAGGATTACGAACCCGGTGATCGTAAACGCGCACTTCGGCTTCGACCAACCGCCGAATTTCTTGATTACAAGCCAGAAGAAAAGGGCCACGGGAATTATAAGGGTCCATGCCTGCCATGCACCCCACCCTAAGAAATGGATCAGCTGGCCGATGATGATAAGGCCGGCGAAAACATAGCTCGCATCCGTTATCCATCGGGCGAGGCGGTCGAGTTGCTCGTTGAGCGGCGTCTTCACCGAGTCGTCGATCTGCGCCTCCACGAACACCTTACCCATCTCCGTAGCGTCGCCTACCCGGAGC